>Ga0181597_10000048_pt1 | contig 120694 bp, 132 predicted proteins | sample 041ome_5_FD_148647 | JGI IMG/M metagenome (GOLD analysis project Ga0181597, IMG submission 148647) | Coastal salt marsh microbial communities from the Groves Creek Marsh, Skidaway Island, Georgia - 041403US metaG (spades assembly) | ecosystem: Environmental > Aquatic > Marine > Intertidal... | reverse complement strand
ACCCTGATGAACCTGTAAGAATTGGCGTATATGTGCTGCCACCGTCTGTACTAATTTTCCACAAGTCGTCATTTTCATCAAACACTATAAGAGCGTTAGTTGATGAACCACGATCTATTTCTACACCACTGTATCTACCAGTTACCCCAGATCCAAGTTCTCCAGCGTTTAATGTAATAACTGTATCTGTTAAACTTGTATTTGTAGTAGTTACAGTTGTTGTACTACCAGTAATAGTTAAATTTCCAGTGATCTGCGTGTCAGCAAGGACAATAAAGTCCCCAGTGGGGTCTAGTGTAAGATCTCCGGTAATTCGTTTGGTTTGACTCATAGTTTATCTGTCCATTTATGTATTATTTATCATTGTATAAAACTCATCCAAGTTCATAACTGAGCAGTTTCTCTGATTACGCCATTCCTGTGGCGTATAATTGTCTAGTGGATTTACATGTATGAATCGTTGATTATAAAATTCAACTATGATTTGAGTAATCTGATTTATCCAGTTTCCATAATAAGTTTCAGCATCTGTACTACTTTTGTAAAACGTTTTATCAGCATATATGTTATTAAAGTAGCCGTTATTGCCTTTTAAGTCCATGCCTATTAAAAATATGTAGGGGAAATTGTCCAATGCTGCTATAGTTGCCGCAACTGGTCCGCTGCTAAACCCATTATTTTTAGGAATAGGTAATGCTCCAGATCCTGAAATAATATTATTTGTTCTTGTATAAAACCTATTATTTAAACTATAACCAGATTTTTGTATTTCAGTACTGATAGGTTTATCAACTGCAACTAAAACATCAGGAGTGAAATCTTCATATACTCGATTACAAGCATATGTTTTTCCAAACCTGGATATCCGGTTTAGATTGATTGATTTTCTGGATATTCCATTACCCAATACAAATGCAAATTCTGTCATGATAAAAAAGGCTACACACTTAGTTATGTGTAGCCTTTCATAGTAAACTAAAAAATTATTAGTTTGTTACAACTTGGAATCTACCTGGTTGATTTACATCACCAATAGCCCATGTTCCTGTGTTAATAGCAACTGCACTAGTTTGATCATCCACCCACTGTACACGATCACCAACTGCTACCTGTGAACCTGTGCCCAGAGCACCAATCTCAATCCATGTAGGACTAATGCGGCTTACATAATAAGTACCGCCAGCACTGTCTGTTGCTGTTAGCTGGCACTCGCCTGCAGCCAGTGAGCCACTGGCTAGTGGACGAAGTGTGCATGTGCCTGTGCCTTGTGCTGTTGTACAACGGAAACGCTTGGTTCCTTTTTGTAGGATTGCGCTTGTTGCTACTGCGCTGGAACCGCCGTCTGCTGTTGGAATATAAGCGTTCATACGGATCTGCTCGCCTGATAGTGAATCAGTTCCTACTACACCAGTTTTATTGATTGTTGTTGAAGATCCATTAACGTTTGCTACAACGTCTTCTCTTCTTCTTAGTGGTCTACCCATTTGTTTTCTCCTTTCAAGAAGTCCAATCTTGGTTCTACCAAGTACGCGGTGGTGTCCGCATAAGTCTAGTTTATAGACTGGGTATTTATTGGTTTTTGCAACGATCTCCGTGCCAGCGAGCATAGGTGTTGACTGCTACATTTTTAGTCAACAAAAAGGGGAAGCATTTCTGCTTCCCCAATCTGTTTTGAGCTTACGGTTAGGTAAACTACAATGTCTTTACTAGCTTATGAGAAGCTAATATTTGACATCGCAATCTCTCCAACGTAGTCACCAGCATTACCTAGTGAACTTGCAGTGTTGGATAGCTCGACATATCCATACCTGGTCATGAAGCTAACAACTGGCTCAAATGTTGTTGGATCTAGTACTGTACCAGAGCTCATTAGTGGGACGTATGGGCAGTAGAATGCTGCTGCGTCTGTCTCGCTTGAACCCTTGTAACCGACTAGAACTGCTGTATCGTCTTGAGCATAGCTGTCGACATATACGCGCATTGCGCCGTTTAGTGTACCAACAAACTTTGTATTGGTTGGTGCTTCGAAGGTGCCCTCTGTTGTACGAGCAAAAGCACTTGTGCTTGCACTCTGTAGAACTGTTAGAGCTTGTGGGCTTACTACTGCCCAGTTACCTGCACCACGACGTGTACGCTGTGCAATCTTGTTAGCTGTGCGGTTGATTAGAACTGCTAGAGCTGCGTGCTCGTCGCCAACATAACTTGCTGTACCGCTGACTGCTGCCTGGTTGAAGGTCTCTTCTGTTGCTGCTAGTGAGCGAAGTGAACCTAGAACTTCCTGGTCAATTTCTGCGGTAATTTCTTGTGCTAGAGCGGCCATGATTTCGGCTTCTACGTCGATACCATGCATGCTCTGTGCATCCTGTGCTGCCTCGAATGTCCAGCGAGCTTGTAGCTTGCGTGTCTTGGCTTCAACAGGCTGCTTTAGGATCTGGATGCTGATTGTGCGGCCGCCATTACCTTCTTTAGCTGCTGTTACATCAGCGCGACCGGTTGTTAGACTACCGGAATATGCTGTTGCAATTTTGAATGGGCTTAGTGCTTCGTCACCAGCTGCTACGTCTGTATCGAATGGTGCTGCTGCTGTTGAGTTAGCACCTTCTGCATAACGAACACGTAGTGTGTGGATCTGGCCTACTGGGCCCTGCATTGGTTGTACACCAACGATTTCGTTGGCGATAACTGTTGGCATAACACGGCGGATAACTGGTAGAATAACACGATTTAGTGTAGCTACGTTACCGCTTGCTGTTGCACCGTTTGATGCTGCCTCTGCGAGATACTTTTTAGTATTCTCTAGGACAACACTCATTGCACCGCGGCGTGAACCTTCAAGGCCCTCAAGTAGGGCGTCTTTTGTTTCGCTCCAACGGCTTTCTAATAGTACATCTGACATTTTATTGTCTCCTTTGGTACCTTACTTCAGGCCTGCCAACTTGCGTAGTTCAACAATATTTGATCTGTCTTCTTCTACTACAAGTTGTGTTTTAGCTTCTTTATCTCCGGTTACCTCTTTACGGCTTTCTGCAATTACAGCTTTTTCCTTCTTAGGTGCAGCACCATCTAGTACTGCTGGTAGATAACGATCGAAAGCGGCTTGTAACTTTTCAGTCTGTACGCTCTCTAATAGGTCACGCATTACTGCGCCCTTTTCTTTATTGAGTTGCTTAAGAAGTCCAGCCATTACGTCGTTACGTTTATAGTTTTCAGTAATAACATTTACTTCCTGTTGTTTGCTCTCAATAATCTTTGCCTTCTCAGCAACTGCTTCCTGAGCTTCAGCTAGTTGAGCATTTACTGCTTCAACTTGTGCTTCTAACTTGCGAATCTCTTGATTCTCATTTAGATAACTTGCGCCAAACTCTGTTGCAAATGCTTCGAAGATCTTGCGGCCAAAAGTATTATCTTTAGCTGCTTGGATATCCTCACGTAGTTGAGTTAATTCTGCTTTAAGATTCTTAGCTACTGTTTCCTCAACAATACGACTAGAACGCTCTACAAAGGTCTGCTTTAGATTATTGAATTGTTCTCTAGCCTCTTTAACTAGACGAACCTTTGTATTGTGTACGTCCTGACGATCTGTCTGGAATTCTTTGATTTCTTCAGCTAGCTGACTTACAACGAAATTTTCCAACTTTGCTACGACCGAGGCCTGTGTTTCACGGTCTTCGCGTAGTTCTTTTATCTCGTTTGTTAGCTGCTGTACTAGGAACTGGTCAAAATTGCCTGAAGCTTCTTGCATCTTTGCCACAAACTTTGCGCGGTCTTCAGCAATCTTCTTCTTTTCTTCAGCAATCTGTACTAGCTCTTCTGATAGAGTTTCAGTAACCATTTTATCTAAAGCTTCAACCATTGCGGATTTGTCGTGTTCATAGCGACGAGCAAATTCCTCACGGAGTTCTGCCGTAACCTGTGTGCGAACTTCAACTAGCTTTGAATCCCAGGCTTCCTGGATTTCACGCTTAGTATCCTCGTTGACAAGGTCGCTATCTAAAAGTGGTTTGATAGCATCTAGCATTATAGTCTCCTAGATCTTTAGATCCCTGATAAGACGAGTTACCTCATCCTTCAGGTATTGTTGTACTTTAGTATTGCCGTTTGCTTCTCTAGCAATTTCAAGTACTGTGTGCCCGTTACGCATATTAAGCAATCCTTCATAGATTGCTTTAGGATATGCATTTGGAGCACTGGGTTGTGCCACAACGTCTACTGTGACAATTTCGAAGTCAGAAACGTTACCGGAAGATTCTTGAACATTGCCAGAACCTCTACTGCTAACGCCTAACTTTACTCCACTCTCCAACATGGTCTTTACTAGAGTACCCATTGGAGTGGGAAGAATCTTTAGTTTTCCATAGCCGTTAGGGCCATCCATCCACATTTCAGTAATCATGTGGCTGACACGATCTAAATTAATCTTTAGATCGTCCGGGTGATCAACTTCACCAAGTACACTATTACCTGATGTGATTTGGTCATTGAGCTGCATAACGGCATTGGAAATTTCAGAGACAGGGTAAACACGCTGGTTAGCGTTTTTAACCCCGCCCTGAATACAAATGCCTTTCATATAGAGATCCTTGCCCTCGTTGGCAGACTCTGTTACGATTCTAGCTTGATCGAAAGTAAGGTGTTCTCTAAGGTAGTTCATATTGTACCTACCTTATGCCTGTTTCATACCGGCCTTGCCAGCTTCACGTGTGTCCATAGCATCAGTTTGCTTTGCAGCCTTAGGAGCACTGGCGCTTTTTTCCTCGCCTTTGCTCATTGTGGCTTTACCACCCATGTCGTTCTTCTTAGCAACTGGGCCAGCTTTTCCGTCACCTTGTTCTGCTGTAACTGGGGCTGGTGCCTGCTCTTTATACTCACGAACGAAGTCTTCGGCTGATTCCATTTCTTCCTCAGCTTCTGGCTCTTCCATGTCCATGTCCATGTCCATCTCGTCTTCTGCTTCTTCAGCATCGTCCATGTCCATGTCCATGTCCATCTCGTCTTCTGCTTCTTCATCATCAGCTTCGTCGCTCATTAAGCGATCAAATTCTGCTTTTAGCTCGTCTAGTGCGTCCTCGAGGTCAACAACGCGATCTTCTAGTTCTTCGTCACCTTCCTCAGCTTCTACTGCTAGACCTTCTTCGTCGGCTTCGATATCAGCAATCATATCGTCTGCTGCGTCACCGCCTAGTTCTTCATCAAAGTCACTCTCTTCAACAGCTTCTTCTTCAACTGTCTCGTCTTCTGCAACTTCTTCTTCTTCTGCTGCCTCTTCGACGGTCTCATCGTCAATTAGGCTCTCATAGATTGAGCGACTGCGCTCAACAACGATCTCATGAAAAAGCTCTTGGGCTTTCTCCTGATCTTCTGCAATTAGTAGCTCAATGAGCTGATTAAATTTATCTGACATAAAAAGGCTCCTTTTATTCATAAGGCATTTAATTTATTTAGCCTTTATAGAAAAAATGGAGTTAAATGCTGTGTTTTTGGTTCAAAACGAAAGATATACAAATTTCAGCCAAATTTTTCACTTTTTATTGATTAAAAACTAGGTGCGGCCTCTTCCTTAGGTGCTGCATATTGCTTTTTTACTTGTGCTACAGTTTTATTATATTCTGTTATTTTTAAATCATTCAAGCGTCTTAGCTTGTTGATTTGCTCAAGTGTAAGTCGTGTTTTACGAGTATCAGACTTTTTAGCAACGCTATTGTCTGCTTTAGCATCATAATTTTCTTGTTCTGATTCAATTAAACTCTTTAAAAACACTGACGTTCTCCTAAGGTATTTATTAAACCACCGGTGGAGGAGGTGGTACTTCAGCGCCTGCTTCAGGTGCTGGTGCTACTTCACCAGCCTCAGGTCCAGCTGGCTCTTCGACTGCTGGCTCAAAAGTATCTAGATCAGTTTCTAAACCGCCGGCTGTAACACCAACGCTACGTAAACTGGGCTTGCCAGTTTCAACTTCGCCGTTTTCTTCAGCCCACATACGCTCGTTATCTGCCATTTCCTCTTCAGATAATCCTAGGAAACGCTGCATTAGGAAGCGTTTAGCCATGTAAGGATACTGCTCTAACTGTGTAAATGTACCAATACGAGCAGTATCAATCTCAGTTTCTCTGTATTTGCTAAAGTTTTGTGGCTCATTGAAGCGCAATTCAAAACTGCTGTTGTCAATCTCAAGTCCGCGCCACTTTAGGAACATCTTGAAGTCTAAGTCAAATGGCTGAACAATCATACGTTGTAAACGCTTGCAATATTCGTTAAATCTGTATTCCTGTATCAATGCTGTGCCAACTCTGCCATCAGCAAAGGATCTCTCACCCTCGTCTGGCCCAGTGGGCAAATAACTGCTGGGAATACGCAACCCACGGAATAGTTTATTTGTAAAATATTTTAGATCGTCAATCTCGCCCAAATTTGTACCGCCTGGCAAGGTCTCAACTTTACTACCACGACCTTCTGCTGTCTGCGGGAAGAAGTAATCTTCGTTAATGCTAAGTGGATTGTAAGTTGTATCTAAAATATTTGTACCGCCGCCAGTTTGACTGGGGATACGACGCTGATGGATTTCGTTTTTAACACGCTCAACGAATGCCATAGCCATGTGACTGGGCATGTTACCCACATCCACATAGAATACACGACGCTCTGGAGCACGTTGAATACGGTAGATAATAATAGCGTCTTCTAGTAGCTCTTTTTGTTTGAATACTTTGAAGATATTTTCAAGAATACTGTTACCAAAAGGCCAGACATCATCAAGTCCTTCGTTTAGACTTAGATGAACGACATGCTGTGCTTCTATAGCAAACCCATTCTGTCCCTGATCAAATCTACCAGTATTACTTCCGCCGCCACCATATACGTTACTAGGCTGAATATAACCCTGCGGCTGTTGTCCTGGTCTATGATAATCGTCTGCGCCTGTTACTGCTGACACTGTCAAATTTTCAAAGTTAGGATTAATGTTTTTAATAACATACTGCTCGGGCTCTTTGCCTTCGCTCTCATTAACAATGACTTTAACAACATTGTTCATGTCTACGTAAAACCAGGCAAATGTTTCAGGGTCTCTAATAAACACCTGATCACCATACTTTAGAGTATTGCGGAACATTTTAAATGCTCGCTTGTCAAACTCGTTTAAGTTATTCCAGTTGACAAGTTGTTTTTTAATCGTATCAACTTCTGTATCACTGGGTGGTTCTTTCCAGTAAATGTCAAATACAGTTCCATTTTCAACATTTGTCTGTGTGCAGAATTCTGCTAGAATGTCCAGCGCACTATTAACTTCACTGTCAACATCCATGTTCTCATATTGATTGTATCGTTCCACACGATTTGGGTGGCCAATATACACATCTGGCAAACTACTAGCATAGTTTCTAAACGCAACATCAGATCTACCAGTGGAACTTGCCGCACCAGCATTTGTTAATGGACTTGCGTCAACTACTTTAAAATATTTTTTCCAGGACATTCATTACCACCTTATAGAGTATTTACCCTATTATAACATTTAATTTCTAGAAATTCTAGTTAATAATGACTCGTTTTCGTCAAATCCGGTTTCTGTTATTTCAACAAGTCTCTGTAAGAGTTCAAGTTGTTTTGCCTGTATATCGTTTATACTCATACTGGCTGCTGCTGGTGTAGTTGCTGTTGCTGGTGCGGCTGTAGCACTAGCAGCGTTAGGAGCAGGAGCACTACTAAATGGATTTAGGCTGCTGAGGAAGTTTAGACCGTTTTCAAAAACACTGGGGTCCATGCTATTGGTTGCTCGTGCTACACGCTCAACCTCGTTTGCAAATACTTTATATCTGTCTTCTATTCCAGCTGTTAGATCAAACTTTTTCATATCTAGTGTAGCAATACCAGTGTTAAGTTTAGCACCTGCCTCAGCTAATTTAACAATCTTATCACCTTGATCACCACCAAAGAAACTACCCAGGCCCTGACTTAATCCGCCAAAGAACCCTGGAGTAAATCCTTCTAATGCCGCTTTCATTCGTTCGATTCCATCTGCCGCAAGAAACATTTGACCTGCTGGAATTTTTGATAGTCTTTCAATCTGCTCTGTTGTAGCATTTACGCCAGCAGTTTTCATATTTGTAATACTGTCTACAACTGTAGCAATACTATTACCAATACCTTCTATTACACCTTTGATAGACCCGCCTACGCTGGAAACAAAGTTACTAATGCCATCCATTACACTAGTGACAAGGGGTGCTAGTCCTTCAAATACAGATTTAAACATTTTACCCAAGGGTTCAAATGCTGGTGCAGCAATTTGGGCTGCTTTTGCTAAACCCATAACAGCAAGAGTTACAGCGGCCAATCCAACAAGTGCCGTTGGATTTGCAAGAGCTTTAAGACCAACTGCCATACCTTTTAGTCCTGCGCCCATGCCTCTGCCTATACCAGCTATCCCTGCTCCAGCACCTTTGCCAGCTGCGGCTCCGCCTCCGCCTAGTAGGCCTGCGCCTCTACTAGCTTTAAGAGCAAATAGTGCAGTGGTTGCTGCAATAATTGCACCAGCAAATCCGTTTGGGCCTAGATAACCTATCAAACCAGTAATAGTATTTGCTACACCCTCGATTGCGGTAGTCATAACCTCTAGGAACTTAATAAAGCCGTCATTGCTCATGAGAGCATTACCAATTCTTTCTAGTGATGTTAAGAAATTGTTTCTAGCTTCGTTGGCAGCGGCAGCTTGTCTGTCTAATTTGTTACGCTGATCTGATCCGTTTGCTTCTGCTTTATTGTAATCAATTTGCCGTTTCTTCATTGATACTAGGTAAGCATCCTGCATTGCTTTATTTCCAGCACCAAAGGCCATCATTTGTCTGTTACGATCAAGATCACCAGCAATTTGAGTTTGTCTTGCCCTGCCTGATTGTTTGTAAAGTCCTGTTAAATCTTGTTCTCCAGATTTTACACCATTAGCTAAATCAGCAACTTGCCCTGCTAAACCAGGGAACATAGCACCAGCAGCGGCCGTTTCTCCACGTAATCCACCAAAAGCAAGTTGTTGTTTTAACATTTCTTGCTCTAATGGACTCATACTTGCCATAAGAGCTCTAACTTGGTCTCCTTGCTCTTTGCTCATTCCAGCCAACTGTGCTTGGAACTGTGCATCAAGTTTTTGTGCATCAAGGTTCTTTTTCTGTTCAGCAGCACTAGTGCCTGTAATTTCTGCTAGTTCTATTAAATCTCTCTTATAGCGGCCGGCAGCTAGTGCTACAGCGTTAAAATCACCACCAAAATCCTTTAAGGATCTACCTGTTGCTGCTAGTTGACTCATGTAGTCAGCCATAAACTCTGGCTGCTCTTTCATGCTAACGCCCATGCTTTGTAACGTTTGCGCTAGTCCAGTATTCCTAGTAGCTTTCATAATGCCAGCAAGAGCATTGGCGCCTGCTGTACTACTGCCACCAAAAGTTGCTAGTCCTGCAGTATTTGCTTTAATAGCACCAGCAAACTGCTCCATGGTATAACCACTACTCGTAGCTACTTGTCTAAATCTAGTTAGGCTTCCACCAAAGGCTGCGCCAGACTTGACTATGTCATTAAACATAGCGTCAGTTTTGTCTAGTGCGCCTAGTCCTGCTGCTAATACAGCACCAACACCTGTAATTAATCCACCAACAGCGCCGCCCAGAACACCGAACTTGCTAGCACCATCACCAACTTGCTTGGTAAATCCTTTTAAAGAATCTGATGCTCCTTGACCACCTTTGGCTAAATCAGTAAATGTTTTACTTACAAGCCCAGCTTTATTAGCAATGTTTGTAACAGTTTCGCCTAAAGTTTTGCCTGCTTCGCTCGCTTGTCTATCTAACTGTTGAATAGAGGGTATTGCTTTAGCTGTAGCGGCAGCTAATTTCTTTTGCGTTTGCTCAACTTTAGAGGCAGCGCCGGCGCCGCCGCCCCCCATTGCTTGTAGAATACGCTCTAAGGTAGCTTCACTAGCAGCATTTTCTAATACTACGTTCTGATCGCCTATTTTACCTGTAACTTGTTCAGCCATAAATTAAAAATCCAGCATTATATGCGCAGATAAATACCCAGAGTATTCTACACTTATATTATTTATATGGAGATTTCACATGGCTACAGAGCCACCTATGATGGCAACAACATTTAATACAACTAACATGTCTACCGGTGGTAACCCACTGAGCAAGCATTTTAGATCACCAGCATTACAAGTAAAATTACCCAGTGCAGGCAGATTTTGGCCAGTGGGTAGTTTAGATCAGAGTCCTACTGGTGAATACAGTGTGTTTCCCATGACTGCTAGAGACGAAATGATCTTTAATAATCCCGACGCATTACTTAACGGTCAGGCAGTAGTAGATGTTATACAAAGTTGTATCCCAGCCATTAAAAACGCTTGGGCAATTCCCAGCACTGATATTGATTCAATTCTTATTGCTATACGAATTGCTAGCTATGGCGAAACTATGGACTTTGATAGTAATTGTCCTGCTTGTTCGGCAGAAAACAGTTTTGGTGTAGATCTTAGAACATTCTTAGATAGAACAGTTGATGTTACAGTATATGATACTCCTAGGTCGTTTAATGGCCTAACATTTGAATTCAGACCACAAGACTACAGCACTATTAATAAACTCAGCATGGAAACATTCAATACACAGCGTCTTATACAAATTGCTGAAAATGAAGACTTAGAGGATGATGATAAGCTAGCTAGAACTAATGTTATCTTTAAAAAGATGACAGATTTTACTGTGGGTGTTATTACTAACGGTATTGTTAGTATTACAACTGCTGAAGGGCAAAAAGTAGACAATCCTCAATATATCGATGAGTTTATGAGAAACTGCGATCGTAAAACTTTTGATTTTATTCAAAAGAGTATCGAGGAAATTGGAAAAATTCTATCTAGCAATGACGTAGACGCAAAATGTAGCGATTGCGGTCATCAATACAATATTCCATTTACGTTTGACAACGCAAATTTTTTCGCATCCGGCTCTTAACACTATCTCATGACCAGATTGTTAAGATGCTGGAAGGTATGGAAAAAGAGGTCATAGCACTGAAGAGGGAACTTCTTCAGTCCTGCTGGTATATGCGTGGTGGTTTGAGTTATGAAGAAGCAAGTTATCTAAGCCTTGCTGAACGTAAAATTATCAGAGAAATAATCGATGATAACTTGGAAACAACTAAGAAAACCAAGTTGCCTTTTTACTAAGAATCATCGTCTTCATTGAGCAATGATTTTTCTTGTTTTATAAAGTCTTCAGCTCTTAGATTCAGTTTGTTAGCCATATTATGAGGAGATTCTGCTGCATCTCCTTTAACATATGTAAGCTCTATCTTAGTATATATGTCAAACTTAAAGCCAAGTTCTGTAATTTTATCTACAAATTCAATGAATGCATGTTCTGCATCGCTTTGTGTGCGTTTATCCATGTGTGTATCTCATACAAACTTTTTCTAGCTAGACTATTTACACCTTAGTGTATTACATATTATAACATATTATGTGATTCAATCAACCGTAATGGAATGATCTACGATCATCCAAACACTCACTGACGTTCGTGTTTTGTTTTTTTTTAATCGATATTCATACAGATTATTTCAGTCAGACGGAACCTGTTTTTGGGTTCCGTCGGCTCGATCTTCATACGAGTTATCCCAGCCATAGACATTGGAAGTAGGTGTTTATTATACTGCTACACAATGGGCTCTGACCTTTCCCAACCTACGTCGACATCGTTGTTTCCAACTACCTCTCGCTTCGTTCCTGTTGCTAAAGAGTTTTTATGTGTAATGTGCAGTTTTTCGATTGACAGCATTCAATCTACATCAAACTACAGCCTTAGGGCGTTCGCTCAACGTGTCACGTGTCTAGTTTCTTACGCTAGTTTTTCCACAGCGGTATTTCTAAACTGGCCCGCCAACCTTATGTGCTGTTATATGCCTTTTATGTGCTGTTATATACTGCCTTTAGGTAACCATGTAACAAATTTGCCTCCGCAATCGTTACAGATTATTTTGCCTGTGTGTGGTCCCGATTCTAGTTTGACTACTTGCCAGTTGTGTTTTTCGTGGATGCCTAGTTTGATTTGTCTTTTAGAGTTTCTTTTTTCATGCCATTTGCTGTCAAAACCTTTTTTAGGATCGTTAAAATAATCTCTGTCGAGTTTACTAACGAGTTTGTGTCTTGACCAATCAATTTTTGCCATAGTTTTTGTTTGATTCTGAGATGACTTTTTGACTCTTGTGTACACGGACTCTGATATGTCCATTGTACCATTCGTCAGATTCTAGTACACGGTGCCTGAACTGTTCTCTTGCTTCAATGTAACTACACTCTCCCTTGCTGTAACAATAGAAGAGTATTTCACGTTTGAAGTTTTCTTTGCCTAGTAGTTCTATGTCTGCCGTTAAATTGTCTGATGAGCCGTAATAATCGCGCCAGTCTGATTCTACTGTTGAACGTCGTTTATTTTTTCTGCCTTTGAGAGGTGGCCTTGTGCGCCTAAATTGAGCTAGTTTTTTGCCTATGTATTTTTTGCCATTAGTAGTATTTGTAATCAAGTAAACAAACCCTACTACACCTTCGGGTATTTCCTCAACTGGTTCATCATTGTATAGCCATGTCATGTTTATTATATAGTAAGATGCTACCAGCTGGTTGCATATTCTTGATTTACAACTTTACAGTTGCATTTTGTTTTACATTCTTGCCATCTAAACTGCCTGAATTCGGTCTGCCAAAAATTATCATTAAGTATATTCTGCAATAAATTTTTGTTTAAGTCAAATTGTTTTGCTAGTTTATGCCATTCTGAGTTGTGATTATATCTATTTGCTACCCAACAACAAGGATATAATAGTCCTTGACTATTGATATACAAACCCTTGTTGCCTATTTCACACAAAGGAATAATATCTGCTTGTTGTGTGGAGTCATATAGATCCTGATTAATTTGATGTACTCGTTCTGACCGTGCTCTTGGTGTTAAATGTACATGCTGGCGTTCAAATCTTTGTGTACTACTTACATATTCAGCACCGGGCTCTAGTGGATCATCTGCTCCATAATTTTCATACACACTACCAAATTTTGTGCTCAGTGTTACCTGAAAAATATCTGCGCCATTGTCTTTAGCAATAGCCTGCATTAGATCCAAATGATCTTGATTGAATCTAAATGCAATAGCGGCCCAGGTAATCAGACATTCGCTGTTCTGTCTTAGAGTCTGCATACCCTGCATAATACTATCCCAATTAGAGTTTACCCTGTACAGATTATTGGAATCATTATCATAGCCGTCTATACTAAAATGAACAGTATCCCCACTGTCTAACACATTGCCTAATTGTGTCCACCATTCTCTACTTTTGTAACTGCCGTTTGTAACTAATACAAACTCAACTGGTTTTATACTTTTAATATATTCAATTACAGGAATAAGATCATGAGCATATATAGGATCGCCATCATCTCCACAAAACGTAATTTTTTCCAAACGGGTTTCTATAAAGTCGGGTGTAAAGTGGCGTTTAAAAAAATCTAAGTTTAGCTCAGTGTTTATTAGCCCATCAGGAACTTCTTGCCTGGGACAACGTGGACAACGCAGAGTACACTTACTGCTAATTTCTATATGAAAATGCCAGTCTGCTAACACAATTCTACCTCACGTTGCCATTGATTTTTAAAACTATTTTGCATTGTGCTACATGTTCTTTTGCAAGTTGGATGGGGTGTATCAGTATTCCATGTTGCCTGCACATCTGCCATTTTTAATGTGTTATTTAGATCATTGCCTAACCAACAGCAAGGATGTACATCTCCAGTCGCACTTATATACACGCTGGATTCTTGCAAAGCCATACAGTTAATATTGCCCTGTTCTATTCGTGGGCTTTCATAACCTACGGGAAATTCTAAACCATCTATAAAAGCTCGTTTGCTAACTTTTGCTCTAAACCATTTAAATCCCAGCGTTTTTGCTAATTCCATGCATTCATCAACCTGGTGCTGATTGTGTTTGTACACTAGCATATCCCAGTGAGCATTTCCACCAGCGTTTATATAACTTGTACAATTATCAATTAACTTATTCCAGATAACATTACGTCTATAGATGTGATTTGTATCTTCTAATCCGTCTATACTAAAAACCACATAGTCTGCAGGAAGCATAAAAATCTTAGCAAGTTGCTTCCACCACTCAACTGACTGCAAAGCACCGTTAGTATTCATGCCTAGTGTGATGTTGTGGTTGATACTTCTAAAATATCTGTAGATTTCCAATGTGTTGCGCCCAGCGGCTGGATCACCGTAGTTACCACACATAAACATCTTATCCAAACTCTTTATAATATCAGTACCAAACTTCGCTTGTATTTGTTCTATTGATAGATGGCTATGCGAGTCAGTAAATGCAGGATTGGTTGATCTACTGCATAGCGGACACTCAGCCTGGCATACATCTGTTGATTCTAAATGTAATACCTTATACAACTTCTACATCCGTATCATAACTTGTAAAGCCATTCTCTTTAACAACTTTAAGTATATTGTTAACACGCCCACCAAGTTCGTCCTTGTGGCTAACCAGCCACACACTCTTGTTACGATCACGGCTCATTTTCTTAAGGACTGCTAGTGCGCTTTCAACACCGCTAGCATCCATGCCACTATCAACAACTTCGTCAATAAACAGTAAATTGATAGGATGATACAAGCTTTCCCATACATCACGGAACGCCCAACTTAGACTTAAAATAAGTCTATTTCGTTCGCCTCTACTGAGATTATCAAAGTCCAAGTCGCGGCCTAGTTCCTGTATTTCCACGCCTAAATCGTTCATAAAACGAACAGTGTGCGGTAAGCCCATGCGTCCAAGATAGTATGTTAGCCGTGCGTTTAAGAACTGTAGGTTTTGATCTATAATACGTTTGCGTATAAAACTGTCCTTGTTGGTAAGTAGCTTGAGTAAGAAGTCCTGATGGTCGCGTAGTTTAGCAAGTTCATTGATAGTGTCCCAACTTACTTGTTCGATACCCTGACTTTCCATTTCTTCAATTTGTTCTGCGTAAGGATCTTCATCCTCTGTACGTTTGGTTAGTTCCTTTTCCAAACTAGCCACTGTAGTACGATGGTTGTAAGCATCGTCGATGGTATCATAAAACACCTGCGGCGCAACGCCAAGTTCGCCTTCCTGCAATACATCCATATGGTCAGCACGTTGAGTTTCGTTAGCAAGTATCTGCATTGCAGCTTCCTGCTTCTGTTCCTGCTTGCTGGCTAGAATTTCTTCCTGCGTAGTATCATGAATATCCTGCCCACAAGCATGACACTTGTGTTCTTCAAGTAAACTAATTTCTTTATCTAGTTTACTGATAAGTTTATTCTGCTTGTCATTGTCACTATCAATGCTACTAATCCAACGCTCTGCTTCTTCACGCCGTTTCTTTTGCACGTAAAAGTCTTCTAACAGTTTATGATTAGCAAGTTCACTGTCGATGTCAATGTGTGCTAGATCCTCAATGCCAGACTTTAGTTTCTTTACGTCCTCATCACGCTTTGCATGCCAGAGTCGCTGACGTTTCTTAAGACTGTCAATCTGTTCAGCAATGCGTTTATTAGCATCCTCAACTGCTTTGATACGATACTCTTCTTCAGTAATCATATCCTTAGTTTGCTTGCCTAGTTCCTTTAGTTTCTCTGCCTTTTCACTTAGTAATGTGATGCCCAGCATTTGCTCAATAATAGCGCGCTGATCATTAGCACTCAAACTAAGGAACGGCTGTGTATAGGTATTAAGAGCAACAAGATGTTTAAACATCTCGTGGCTCATACCCAACAAGCGTTCTATCTCAGTCTGAGTTTCACGGTTCTCACCCTGCTGTTCTTCTGTCTCAATCTCTCCAACTGTAAACTTTAATACATTAGGCTTCCGCCCACGTTCAATATGATACTGTTCGCCGTTTAGCTCAAAGTCAACAGTAACTAACATATTTTTACTGTTGGTCTTGTTAATCAAGTTGTCACGCTTGATATTAGTAAGAGCTTGACCGTAGAGAGCATAACTCAGTGCATTGATGATTGTGGTTTTACCCGTGCCATTTCTGGCGCCAGAATCATCACCTCCTTGATCTAAGTTTTCACCAAGCACAAGAGTTAGGTCTCTACGGTCAAAGTCAATAGCCTGGGTTTGGTTACCCACGCTCATGAAGTTCTTTACTGTAAGGGTATTAATTTTAAACATATTATATTATACTATAGATTTTGATAGATATCCAACATAAGAGTTTTGTCATACTGTGGACTATCCAACTGTGTGAGGTGTGACGTTACAATGCTGTCCACACTTTCAAAGTTGACTTCGCCTTCAAACTCTTGTGCGTGATCCTCTTCGCCAACTCTAGGTATAAGAGCAAGTTCACGTAAACTAAACTCTGGGATAAACTGCTCCTTGATAAAGTTTGCTTCTTCGTAGCTGATGTCAATGTCCAGTTCAACACGACAATACATATTGGGTTTTAGGAGTTTGTCTGTGTTTTCTAAAATATCACTTAGCATGTAACGTCTGTACTTGGGAGCATCAGGCCAGGCAATATATTCCGGATCTTTGCCCCATTCTAAAATCATTACGCCACGCTCGTCGTCGCCTACATCAGCATAGTTATGAGGAAACGCATTACCAATGTATGTGATGTTTTTGTGCGTCTGTCGCTTGTGGAAGTGACCAGTAAACACGGTTTCACTACGCAGGTCTTCACGCTTGAGTTCACCCACGTCAGGCATACGCACCATTGCGTTCATGTAGAAGTTAGGCAGTTCCAAATGACCAAACATATACTTGGCTTCAATCTTAGGAACTCGAGCAAACTCTTTACCCACTAGCCAGGGCATAACACAGACATCGCCTTCTTCTGTGATGTCATCAAACAGTCGAACATTGTCCCACTTCTTAGCCCACACTACACTGTTCATTTCTCGTGTATCACGATAGTGCTCATCATGATTGCCAGGAAGGAATACCACCTGTGCAAAACTATCACTTAGCTTATCAAATGCACGAACACTGTAGTTTAGTGTGCTGATGTTTAGACTGGCACGATTGTGGTGCCAGTCGCCCAAGAACACACAGGTTTCGCAGTTGTTGGCCTTGCCCTGTTCAATAACAAAGTCAATAAAATCCAAACAGTCCTGATTGTGCGTCTTACTGTTGGACTTTAGACCAAAGTGAATGTCTGTGAAGAAAATCGCTTTTTTAAATAGATTCATGATTAAGAAGTTTTACGATCTGCGTTGGAAAACTGTCTTGTATAACTTGGATTTAGACCATTCTGTTCTAGAATGTCGTCTCGAATATTCTGGCCACGCTTCTCTAAATTTAGAACTCTAGTAAAACTATTAGTGATAATGGCAGTGTAATATGCAAATGGATTTTGACTTTTGCTTTCATCAAACTTTAGACCAATTTGACTTAATTGTAGCAGCGCAGAACTTTGCATTTCATCGTTGTAGGTATAACCTCGCCAATTACTTCTAGTGCCGTATCTTTCAACTAGTTTCATGAACATACGTGCTAGAGTATTTGTCATTTTTCCATGATCACAACTAAAATAACCATTCTCCATGCCACCAACCCAATGACTTTTTCCTACACAAACTAACTCATCATTATCATTAAACTTGTAATGCTGGAATGGTGGGAAGTTGCACACTACATGATGATCACTAGTAGTTTTTGGATTTTTCTTTCTTCCGGGTTCCAATGGTATATGATCATATGTCATAATCCGAAATACGACGTCAAGCTTGTTAATTTTTTTCCAATCTAGTGTAAACTCAGCTAATTTACACTTTGGATTAACTTCTGATTCAGCTTCATAGGCGGCTCGTGCTAGTCGATCGGCCCTGTTGCGCTTAGCCTGTGCAACAGTTCTAATATTAACTTTGCTAATGTTGGGCAGTACTAAATCATAATGGTTATCATCTTCATTAACAAAGCTGCAATAACTATTTTTGCTTTTATGTATTTCTTTTAGGATGTCTCTATTGTTTAGGTATTTTCTAGCTTTCATGAAATTTCCTTAAATATACCCATATTATACATGCTATAAATATAGAAAGCAATAAAAAGGTGACTTGTTTATGGTTGATATTCCTAAATTTCCCAATATCGGCAGTGGTATAATTGGAAATGTTTTTAATAAGGTGGCCGGCCCTATACTTAACAACTCAGACGCACGTCTTAAGAATGCTGGGTTAAATCCAGGCGCCCAAAATGTAACACCAAATGCAAGTATTGGTCAGGCTAGGTTTAAAGATCAGGATCTAAGAGCTAGATTAAGCCTAAGTCCAGGCCAAGCTAACATGTTTTACAAAGACAGCAGCAATCAACTTCTTGCTCCACTACGAGCCACAGATGGTGTTGTTTGGCCATATACCCCTACAATAAACGTTACCTATGCAGCAAACTATACTGGTACTAATCTAGCACACACCAACTATACTCAGCAGAATTACAGTCACAGCAGCATTGATAGTATCAGTTTAGTTGGACAGTTTACGAGCAATACTCCTAGTGAAGCAGCATATGTACTAGCAGTTATTAACTTCCTAAGAGCAAGTACTAAAATGTTTTACGGCCAAGATAACTTGAGAGGAACGCCGCCGCCTGTGTTAAGATTTAGTGCATATGGTGCTTATATGTTTAACAGCGTGCCAGTGGTTGTAGCAAGTTACAACTCAGATCTAACTGACGCTTACGATTACATGGAGGCTAGCGTGCTTAACTTTGATGAACAGGGAGACTTTTTAGCTGACACATCCATGGTTCCAACCTTGTTAAATGTTAACGTGAGTCTAATACCAGTTGTTACTCGTACACAAACAACTCAATTTAGTTTGGAAGCGTATGCACGTGGTGATCTAATTGGAAGCAAGTATGGAGCAGGAGGTATGCCATAATGGCCGATGTAACTTATAGCCCAGATAGTCTGTATGCTAACACACAGTTCGCAGGAAATTATTTGGATATATTAACATATAGAAATATACCAGCAAAGAAGGATGACGTATTGTTCACGTTGACAAATATCTATGAGTACAGGCCAGACCTACTAGCACATGACTTATATAAAAATTCCAATTTATGGTGGGTGTTTGCAGTAAGAAACCCCAACCAGTTTAAGGATCCTATATTTGACTTTGTAACTGGAATACAGTTTTATTTGCCCAAACAAACAACCATACAATCAGTACTAGGACTATAACATGAGTGTGGGTCCACTAAGTAATAAAGAATTTGCCAGCTATCAAGAGACAATTAAACGGCGCGAAAGCAGTAGCAATTATCGCGCTGTTAATAGTTTAGGCTATAGTGGCGCTTATCAGATGGGAGCGGCAGCTCTAGTAGATACTGGATTGGTCGACACTAATGCCTACTTACAGGCTCAACGTTCTGGCAGATTTAATCAGAAAGAATTTCTAGAAAATCCTCGTAACTGGACTATTCCAGGCGGACAACAAGCATTTTTAAACGATCCTAACTTGCAGGACGCTACATTTCAAAACTATACACAGGCTAACTATAGTACTTTAAAAAGAATTGGTGTATTAAACGGAAACGAGGATCCTGCACGAGTAGGCGGATTACTAGCTACTAGTCATTTGTTAGGACCTGGACAGGCAAAAAAATTAGCCAACGGTCAGGTCACAACAACTGATGCTAATGGAACAACTGCATTTGAATATTACAACCTTGGTTCGGATAGTATTAAAGATCCAGTACGAGTTCCAGATGCCGGTGCTGGTGTAGTTTCCAAAGATACAAAACCTAACGACCCCGACAGATTAAATGCTACTACAAATAAAAATGCGCTATCAGCTGAAGATGCTAATCGAGTAAAACAGGATGCGACCGCCAGAGCAAATCAGAATGCCGCAGAACAAGGTAAGCAAGCTAACGGGAACGCAAGTAATGAACAGATTAAACAACGTAGTCCAAGTGAGTATCTAGATGACCCTGGTTCCGGTGCGCCTGTAACAAAAACTTCGTCATCAAAAACTGCTACTAGTGATGCGTTACCTCCTACTATTGAAATTAATCCACAGCCAAATATTCTTAATAACTTTGCTAGTTACACATACAATATTGCTCTGTATATGATGTCACCTAAAAACTATGTAAAATTAATGCAAAAGCCCAGAAGCGTTGCAGAATTTCCTAAAATTCTCATTGCCAGAAGCGGCGGTGTTGGCAGTGATGCTGGACCAGAATTTAAGGAAGAATTTTATATTGATGATTTAGAACTTAAGAATATAGGATCCAGTCCAAATACAGGTACTGGCAACACTAATGCTATTGACATTTCATTTACAGTTACAGAACCTCGCGGTGTTACTTTTATTGAACGTTTACGTGAGACAGCTAAAACTGCGCTCCAAAATGAAGTAGATTTTTTTCAGACACCTTATCTATTAGAAATAAAATTCAAAGGCTACGATGAGTTGGGCAAGCCAGTGAATGAAATTGTTTATCCAAAGTATATTCCCGTAAAACTTATCGAGTTTAAATTTGATGTAGAATCAACAGGCGCTGTTTATAAAATTAAAGCATGTCCATTTCATCAGGACTTACTGAAGAGCATTGAGCAAAGTATTCCTATTAATATTCAGTGTAAAGCAAAAACAGTGGAGGATATTTTCACTAAAGCTCAGGCTGAAGCGGAAGATGCTGATGTAGACGCAACTGATGCTGACATGTTTGGTGATCCAGGAAGTTTGGCCTCTGCTATTAATAATTTTTATAAAGATGCTACAAAGCCAAAAAAGATATTAGAAAATGCAAGTGAGAACGATAAGAAGGAAACACCAGCTACAGACGAATTAGCAGATCAAATTAGCTTTTACATAGAACCTTCATTGGCAAAAGCTAAACTTGTACAGAAGAACTTTGATGCTATGAATACGCCCAATGATGATCCTAATAGGCTTTTTAAAAATTATGGCGCAGCAGTAAAAGGCAGTGTTAATCTAGATAGTAGTACTGGAACATTTAAAATTAACAGCGGTACTGGTATAGTAAATTTGATCAACTATATAATTGTGGGTAGTGATTATATTGAACAAAATATTATTGAAGAAAATCAAATTATTACTGAGGTTGACGAATTTAGCGGCGAAAGATTTGTTGTTAAGGAAAATGAACCATCAACAAATGAAGCAATACGCTGGTTTAAAATTAAACCTAAATTAACAGACACTATTGGCTGGGATAAAAAACGCGGAAAATATAAATTTAAGGTTAGGTATGATATTGTTCCCAGTTTACAATATTATAGTGATTTTGCTTGGAGTAAAAAAGCAAAACCCAAAGGACTAGGCGTTCATAAAGTTTATGATTATATTTTTACAGGACTAAACACTGATGTAATTGATTTTAAACTTACCATGGATAATGCATATTACCAGACTGTTGCATTAACCAGTGGAAATCCGAGACCAGATAAAACACCAAATAGTTCTTTAGGAAATCCTCAAACTAAAGTAGTAACACAAAGTCCATCAGGACAGTCTATTAAAGATGATGGAACAATAAAAAATAAAAGAGCAAAAGATTTGTTTAGTACTTTAATGAACGATGGTAGTGATTTAATTAACTTAAATCTATCTATTCGCGGAGATCCTGCATTTTTGCCTACCGGTGACAGTTTTTGGCAAGACAAAGAATTGAATAGACAGCGATATGTAGAACCATACTTGCCAGATGGTACTATTGACTATGACCTCACACCACCATACATACAGATTAACTTGAAGACTCCTACTGAATATGACGATCAGAGCGGACTGCTTATTCCCAACAAAGGAAAATATCGTAGTAGTGAGTTTAATGGAATTTATCAGGTTACTGAAATAACAAGTACTTTTAGTATGGGTGTATTCCAACAAAAGTTGAATGGATTTAGAACACACTTGCAGCCTGATAAACTTGGAGATTTAAGCAGAGATGGTGTTGACCAAGCAGAACCAAAGGCTAGTACTGAACCAACTAGGACTATATCAACATCAGCTACAACCGCGCCTAAATTACCCAATAAAAATGGTAGCGTAAATACATTTGCTTCTGGCGTTGCTAATCAAGTTGCCGGCGGCAATACCCTAGGCGAGTTTGCCACCGGTAAAGAAATATTAACTTTTTCTAAAACTACTGCAAATTCTGTGGCTGGCGGTAACACACAGACTGGAGAATTTGGTACATTGCCTAATAGAACAATAAATCCAACTCAGGCACTGATATCAGAAGTTCCGCCACCGCCACCGCCCAGTTTTAGTGGTTTAGTAGTTGAAGATGATGCAGCAGCATAAGGAATAATTAATGCCAAGAGCCAGTAGAAATATTCAGAGTAGAGGTGGTGATAAAGATTTTGATACCTCACAAGCAAGAGGCGTCAGAGAAGAACGTAGTATTGTTGTAGGTATTGTTAAAGTTAACAGTCATCCCACACGCATGGGTGTTATTAGTGTGTTTGTGCCAACATTCCAACAAACAGGTGAAGTAGTAGGCGGAATGGCTAGCGGATCACGAACAGCGAGTTTGGAAGATCAACCAACACAGTGGCGTCAGGTTAGATGGTGTAGTCCGTTTTACAGTAGAACAGAAGCGTTAGATCCTAATGTAACTAATATAAGTGTAAAAAATACCGGCGGCTTTGTTTATCCAGCGCCTGATATAGGAACAAAAGTTTTATGCTTCTTCCCTGAAGGTAGAAACTCTGAAGGCTACTGGTTTGCTTGCGCGCCAGACTTGTACATGATGCAAAGTTTGCCAGCAGCAAGTATGACAGACAATTTCTCGAAAGATGCATCTACACAATCACTGGTAAGACATTCCAAAGCGCCGGCTCTTGAGTTTAATGATAAAGCAAATGACACTGGCACACTCAAGAATTTTCTAACGCCAAAACGTGCGTTAGACGTTACTGAAGCAGGGCATCTGAAAGTAGTAGGTCTAGATAAAGATGAAATTCGTGGTCTAACTACCAGTAGTTTAATGCGTGAAACTCCAAGCGAAGTTATTGGGATTACCAGCAAGGGCCGCAAGCTTGATAAAAACGGCACTGATATTAAAAACAGAAAAGACATTCTCAACAAGCTAAAAGATGGCGGTGAGCTTACTGGCGAGCAACAAGATGTATTGATGAAACCTGTTAGTAGAGCAAAAGGCCATAGTATTGTAATGGACGATGGCGACATCGAAGGTAACAACAATCTTGTTCGTATCCGTACAGCTAAAGGACATCAATTACTACTACACGATACAGAGGATGTTATCTACATTAGTAATGCTGCTGGCACTGCTTGGATACAGATGGACAAGCAAGGGCAATTGGATCTGTATAGCCAAACAAACGTGAACGTTCGCAGTGCCAATATAAACTTCCATGCTGACCAGCAAATAAAATTCCATGCTGGGCAAACTATTCAGATGGTTAGTATGAATAATATGCATCTTGAGGGCCAGCAAATGACTAACCTTTATAGTGATGGTGCTATGTATGTGTTTGGTGGCAAAGTTGCAAATTTAAAGAGCGGCGGCTCTGCTAATCTAGATGGCAGTTCAGGAGTGAATGTTAAAGCAGGCGGTACAATTAGTATAGCAGGTTCTTGTACAGCAATCCAAAGCGGCGCCGCCGGAGCAGGTAAACAACAGGCAGCACAGATAAAAACCCTAAAAGATACTGAAACTGACGGACAAGGCTTCTATAATGCTGTTAAAGATCTAAAGACAAGCGTGGATAGAGCTCCTACCCACGAGCCTTATGACAAACATTTGGTTACAACACAACCAACAATATATCAAGCAGTTGATCAGACCTTTGAAGACGATGATGAAGATTGGCCAGTTTTGCTTAATCCGCCAGGAAAAGCAGGATTGGTTGCTGCTGATGCATTGCCCAACAGTCAAAAACTAGATCCAGTTAACTTTGTCAAACAACTCAATACGGGTCTTAGCGTTGGTGCCTTGGATGCTACTCAGACCAGGGCAATGTCTGCTATGATGGCACAAGAATTTGGTAGTGATGGCGAGTATGATTACATTAATGAGGAAACAGGTGCTTTTGGAAAGTATGGATTTACTGTAGCAGACATGATTGATAATGGATATGTTAACGCTGAAACCCAATTCAATGGCGAGCTCGACAACCCTAGAGTCTGGACAGGCAAAGATGGTTTTGATGACATGGAAGGTTTCATGGAAAATGACTTTGCACAAGAACAACTGTTTCAAAACAAGATGATTAATATATACAGCGATCTAAAAATGTCAGGGGGTATTCAACGAGACGATGATGCGGAAACTACAGCATCAATGATGTATATGGGTATGACATCAGACCCAGCCACAGCGGTCAAGTTTAGAACTGGAGCCCTTATTGAACCAAAACCTCTCAAAGGCACAACACAGATTGTTAGTGAACAAGATCAAAGAGCTCAGTTAACTAAAGATAGCCAGGCAGCTAAAAGTGCAGTAGCATTTACTAGATCGGGAACTTATAAAAATATTACTGCTGGAAAAACAGTAGCTAGGCCATCCGTTCTTAGAACACCTACTATAGATTTATAAGGTGTAAATACGATATGGCGCAATATATTGGATATACAACTATAAGCAATGAGTTTGGACCAACAAGATTGACTGATGTTGAATTAGTCAAACGTGACTTGTTAAATCATTTTGCTATACGTAAAGGTGAAAAGCTATTAAACCCTGAATTCGGTAGCAGTATTGTAGATCTTGTTATGGAACCTCTTACACCCGAAGTTAAAAATCTAATATTAGATGAAGTAAATGCTGTAATTAATAATGATCCTAGAGTTAGCCCTCAAAATATTTTAGTTGATGAATTTGAAAACGGCATTATGGTCGAAATGAGCTTATTGTTCATATCAGCAAACCTTGCTGAACGCTTAAGAATAGCATTTAATAGGCAAGACGGAACAGTTCTAGAAACTGAATAATACTAGCTTTATAAAACTACCAGTTTATAACCTAAATAAATAACTGAAACAAGGGTTATATAATGGCTAATACTATTCGCGAATCCAATCTATTTGCTGCTGAAAACTGGACAAAGGTATACGAAACCTTTAGAGACATAGACTTCCAGAGCTATGATTTCCAGACAATTCGCAGAAGTATGATTGAATACCTTCAGACTTTCTATCCTGAAGATTTTAACGATTTTATTGAAAGTAGTGAGTATGTTGCTCTCATTGACCTTATAGCATATCTTGGTCAGAGTTTAAGTTTCCGAACTGATTTAAATGCTAGAGAAAATTTCCTTGAGACAGCAGAGCGTAGAGACAGTATTCTCCGCCTCGCTAAGATGCTTAACTATCATCCCAAACGCAACCAGATTGCTCGTGGATTACTTAAAGTTACTAGCGTATCTACTACTGAACCAGTGTTTGATAGTAACGGAAATAACCTACAAGATACAGAGATTTTTTGGGGTGACGTAAACAATCCAGACTTCCTAGAACAGTTTACAACAATTGTTAATGCGGCGCTAGTTAGCGAGCAGCGTTATGGTAACCCTGCACTAAGAACAGTCATCGGCGGGACTACAACTGAAGAATATAATGTTAACATCACACCAAATACGGTCCCTGTTTATCAGTTCAGTTCCTCGGTTGGTGGCAGAGATTTTAGTTTTGAGATAGTAACCGGAACATACAGTGGTAGAAGCTACTTGTATGAACGAGCACCCCAACCCAGCTCTACAACGAGTTTGATCTACAGACGCGACGGTTTAGGATACAATAGTGTTAATAATGGATTCTTTGTATACTTCAAACAAGGATCATTACAAACGGTTGATTTTGCAATCAGTGAAAAACTACCCAATCGCGTAGTACAAGTAGATGTAGCAAACATTGATAACAATGATGTGTGGCTCTACAAGTTAGACACAAATGGTAGAGAAACCGAACAGTGGACCAAGCTGCCTGCAATTAGCGGCACTAATGTCATTTACAATAGTTTGAGCAAGGAAGTAAAAACACTCTTTAGTGTTAATGGCAGAGAAAATGACCAGATTGAGCTAGTTTTTGGTGATGATATTTTTGCTGATAGTCCAGTGGGTGATTACAGAGTTTATTTCCGTACTGGCGTTGGCTTAACTTACAAAATCGCACCTGCAGATATGCAGGACATTGAAATTGCAGTGCCTTATGTTAGTCATACAAGACAGCTGGAAACTATTACACTTAGACTGAGTCTTCAGCAGACAGTAAGCAATGGCACTGCTAGGCAGAGTCTTGCAGAAATTAAAGTAAAAGCACCACAGCAATACTATACACAGGATCGTATGGTAACCGGTGAAGATTATCAGATTTTCCCATTTACAACTTATAATAACATTGTTAAGTCCAAGGCTGTCAACAGAACAGTTAGCGGTATTAGCCGTTACCTGGATGTTAGAGACACAACCGGAAAATATAGCAGTACTAACATTGTAGCTGAAGATGGTGTTCTATATAGAGAAGAGCCCATTAAAACATTTAATTTTACATTTACAACTACTAGTGATATTGCAAACGTTATTAGCAGACAGATTGAACCAGTAAATCAAAATAATGAAAGCCTTCACTTTTATTATAAAAATTACAGCAGTATAGATGTTTCTGATCTATCAGTAACCTGGAATAGAACTATACAGGGTACAGGAAGTTGTAATGGATATTTCAAAAATATTTCTAATGCTCCACAAACTATTGGTACTTACACTAGCAGTAATATGAAATATGTTAAAACTGGCAGTTTAATTAAATTTCTACCGCCAGCTGGTTATGTATTTGGTAACAACAACGCTCTTGTTTTAAGCAGTTTGGGTTTACAAAACACAAAAAACTATTTGTGGGCAAGCGTAACACAGGTTGTTACTGACGGTACCAACCAGGGCGAGGGCAATTTAGATGATGGTACTGGCCCAGTTACTCTTAGCGAAGTTATACCCTCAGGCGCGATATTAGACAGAGTAATAGCACCCTGGAATAATGTATTTTTGAGCGATTTTAGATCTAGTTTAATTACTGCTATTACTCAGTACAAAACATTTGGTATCAGATACGATAGAGATACGCAGCAATGGGTGTTAATTACTGCTTTAGATCTAGATCAGAGAAATACTTTTAGTCTTGATAATGCTGGTGATACTTCTAGTTCAGGACGGGACAACAGTTGGTTCTGGAAATTTACAAATGATGGTGCTACCTATACAGTTAGCTATAGAAGTACAGCTTACTACTTTGAAAGTGTCCTGGAAACAAGATTTTATTTTGATCCTGATCTAACTATTTTTGACCCAGTAACTGGCAAAACAGTTCAGGATAGAATTAACATTCTCAAAAGCAATACGTTACCAGATAGCAGCAGCAATCTAGGAATAAATTATGTACTTAATGTAGACGATAGTGTAGTTGAGACAGATGGTTATACTCTTACAGAAAAAGTTAAAGTTACTTTCCCAGACACTGATAAAGATGGTGTAGTAGACGATCCTGAAGTTTTTGACATAATTGTTGCTCCTACAGTAAACAGTGCTACAAAAGTTGTTTTTTATAAAAGCTATTTGGATAACAGTGGGTTTATTAGATATCAACCAATTGTAGACGGAAGCATTGATACAAACTATTCTACTGTAGCAGAACTACGTACAAGTCTTGCTGCTTATGAAAGTGGGCAACTTTTTTATACTAGTAGCTCTAAACAGTTTTGGGTATTGTCAATCAATACCAGTGGCACAAAAATAGTTACAGAAACTACAGACTATACAACGGAAATAGGTAGAAGTAATCTGTTGTTCCAGTATACCCACAATGCTCCAAATAACAGACGTATTGATCCAAGCCCAAGTAATATTATAGACCTATTCCTGCTAACAACACAGTATGATACTGATTTCCGTAACTGGATAACTGACGTTAGTGGTAAAGTATCTAAACCTGCAAGACCCAGTACTACAGAATTACGTGATAGTTTTGGCAGTTTGGAAAGTTATAAGAGTGTAAGTGATGCTATTATTTTCCATAGCGTAAACTATAGACCACTGTTTGGTGACAAGGCAGATGCTAATTTACAAGCAACATTTAAGATTGTTAAAAACACAAGCACCCTAGTCACAGACAATGAGATTAAAGCTAGAGTAGTAAATGCTATTAATGAATACTTTAACATTGCTAACTGGGATTTTGGTGATACATTCTACTTTAGCGAACTAGACAGTTACCTACATACAGTTTTAGCACCGGATATTCTTAGCGTGATCATTGTTCCCAAGAGCGGATCAAGTTCATTTGGTAGTTTATACCAAATACAAAGTCAGCGAGATGAAATCTTTATTAGCAGTGCAACTGTTAATGATATTGAGATCATTGATGTTATTACAGCAACAACACTTAGAGCCAGTGGCACTGTTGTCAATCAAACAACAAATACGCTGGTCACAGAAAGCGTTAGTGCGTCGGCAACCGGTTCTTCAACTACAGTAAATACAGTAACAAATAGTATTACACGTGGTACTACTACATTATCGGGATATGATTACTAATGGCATTACGTAAGAGTGTTGGTTTATTACCCGAAGTTTTTAGAACAAGTGCTAATAACAAGTTCTTAAATGCTAGCGTTGATCAGCTTATCAGCGAAAAAGATGACGTTAGAATTAATAATTTTATTGGTAGAAGATTTTCTCCAAACTTCCAAATTAAAGACAGTTATGTTCGTGAAATTAATAAGTTACGACAAAACTATCAGCTGGAACCAGCAGTTACCTATACAAATTTATCAGGCAATGTAGAAACTGTCAGTACGTTTGTAGACTTTTTAAACAGTGTAAAGTATAATAATGGTCAGACTGACAATATAGACAAGCTATTCAATCAAGAATTTTACAACTGGAGTAGCTTCGTTGATCTAGACAAGCTTATTAATTATGGTGAATATTTTTGGTTGCCCAATGGACCAGACAGTGTAAATGTGTTTGGATCTCAGGTTGATACCTCAGAAGATTATGTTGTATATCGTGAAGGTACAACTTATAGACAGGTCGGATTTGAAGAAGTTGGGTTTGATAGTGACGAATATGGCTGGGATCAGGAAACTGTTGAGATAGTTACTGGTAACCCAGTATATAGATTTAACCAAAGTACTGCTCAAAGCAATGAGACGATATATTTGGCTAGAGGTGGAAATTATACTTTTACACTCAACCAGCCTGGTATTCCTTTCTGGATTCAAACAGAGGTAGGATTAACTGGTATTAGTGCTGCACAGCAAAATTTAAGCACAAGAGAAGTTTTGGGTGTCAGCAACAATGGTGAAGATGTGGGCACAATTACGTTTAATGTTCCCCAGGCTGACGACCAGACATTCTACACTGAAATGTCACTGGCCGCTAACGTTGATCTTTGTTCAACACTATCTTACAATCAAGTACACAATCAGGTACTGAGTGCCTTCCTGGATAATTATCCTGGTATTGATAATTTCACAGAATTAGATGGTAAAACTCTAGTATTTTTAAACGACAGTGAAAATGAAAATCTCTGGGACGCTGGTTCTCCTTTTGATGGTTACGGATATGATGCAGATAACACAAGTTTTGATACCACAACACGAATTCCGTTAAGTGAAAGATATGATGTATATACTATCACAATAACAGATATTGGCGGTACGCCTACGATTACTCTGCTAAGAACACTTGCTATCCCTCAGGGACAAAAGGTAAGAATTAAGCAGGGAAAAATTTACGGCAATCGTGAGCTTTGGAAAAATACTGATCAAAAATTAGAACTTATTCCGCCGATTAGCAGTTTAACAAATGAGTTATACTACCAGGATGGACTAGATGCTAATAGATTTGGTAGAATCATTCTAGTAGATATTGGTGCCAGTGTTCAGATTAATGTAGACAATGATATTATTGGAAAACAGCAATATATAAGTCCTAATGGTGTAACTTTCACTAACGGTCTTAAAATAGAATTTGATACTAGTTGTACACCAGCTGCATATCAGAACAATACGTACTATGTAGAAGGTGTCGGCCAGCCCGGGGGCATTTCACTAATTGCTACAACCAGTCTACTTACACCAGAATCATATACAAATAACCTAGGCGAAGGTTATGATACTAAACTTTTTGATGCCCAGCCCTATGATGGAGCAACTAATAGTCCTACTGATCAAGATTATATTGTCAGTAACCGCAGTTCAATTGACAATAACGCATGGGCCAGGGGTAATAGATGGTTCCACAGGCAGGTAATTGAAGCTACAGCAGGTTATAATAATTTTATCACTGACATAGATGACGCAGCTCGAGCAAAGCGACCAATTATAGAATTTATACCTAATTTGCATCTCTATAATATGGGAATTACTAGTAAGGCGCCAGTTAGTATTATTGATACTGAACAAGACGATGCACTTAGCAATGTAAATGGAACTACTGGATACTTTGCTGACGGCATTGCTCTTACACCTGACATGACAGTTATTTTTGCTAGTGATACAGATCCACATGTAAGAAATAAAGTTTATCGTGTAGATTTTATTGATGAGGACAGCAACGTTAACACTGCTAAAATTATCAATCTAGTACAAATTGACACAGTGCCTGAAAATACAAATGTGCTTAGTTCCTTAGGAGCAAGCAATCAGGGTGTTGTTTACTATTACAAAAATAGTGCATGGGGACTAGCTCAACAAAAAACTAAGTTAAATCAAGAACCATTGTTTGATGTGTTTGATGGTGCTCATAATAGTTTTAGCACTGTAACCTCATATCCTAGCACTAACTTTGCTGGCACTAAACTCTTTAGCTATAAGAGAAATCTTAATGGTGTAAATGATAGTATTCTTAATTTTGGCCTTAGCTATAAAAACTTTAACAACGTAGGTGATATTGTATTTGACAATAATTTTATTTCAGATTCGTTTGCTTATACAAAAACAGGAACTGGTCAAGTAAATGTTATTGTTAAAAGCGGCCATGTACATCAGTATGACAGAACAGGCACAGTAAAGACACTGCTGAATGGATGGACGAAAATTGCCAGTGAAAGTAGACAGTTCCAGATTGTTGAATATACTGTAACCGATGAATTATATAGTTTTGAGATTGGCAGCGAGCCAGAAGATAGATCAGACGAAAGTTTGTTAGTTTACGTGAATGGCACTTTCCAGTACAAGCAGAAATATAGTGTTGTAGAAACAAACAACAGATGGTATATTACATTTAATTCTGCTCTTGCACCAAATGATAATATTACTATTAAGGTTTATAGCACTTATAAAAACCTATTAGGTTATTATGAAGTTCCTAAAAACTTAGAAAACAATGCAAATAATGGTGACTTTGAAAACCTTACACTGGGACAAATTAGAAACCATCTAGTAGAGTCTACTAGGACAATTAAAGAATTTACAGGAGTTGCCCTGGGTAGCAATAACACACGAGATTTGCCAGTAAAACAATATCCTGGCAAGATTCTACAGCACAGTGCGGGATCTATTTTACCATTATATCTCTTTACAAATACTGATGCTAGTATAGTTAATGCTTTAAGATTTAGTATGGAGGAATACTCAAGATTTAAAAACAAGTTTATTGATAACATGAATAAACTTGATTTAGATCTTAGAAATATTCGTGGATGTGTTGATCAGATACTTGAGTTTATGGTAGGTAGTAAAAACGAAGAATTTGCGTTTTATTATAGTGACATGCTTCCCTGGGGCAGTCAAAAAACAACTGTGTATTATACTATTGACGACGCTACAGAAAGAACATTTGAATTTAACAACCAGTTCGATTTAACTTCAATAAGCACTCGCGGATTACTTGTTTATAGAGTAAGAGGACAAAATGTACTACTGTTAACTGAAGGCGTGGACTATTCTTTTGATACAGATGAACCAAAAGTTACTTTTACTAACGATGTAGTATTACAAGTTGGTGATGTTATTGAGATGGTAGAGTACACCAACACAGACGGTAGTTTCGTACCACCAACGCCAACAAAACTAGGACTATGGCCAAAATATACTCCTAGAGTTTACGCTGATAATACCTACAGTACTACACTTAATATCATACAAGGACATGACGGTAGTAAATGGGCCGCCTATAACGATTTAAGAGATGATATTATTCTAGAACTAGAAAAGCGTATCTATAATAATATTAAAACTCAGTATAGAAAAGATCTATTTGATTTTAGCGATCTACTGCCTGGATACTTTAGATCCACACTGGCTGATAGAAACGAACAGTTAAGTATTATTCGTGGGTTGTTTGGATCCTGGGCACAAAAAAACCGCTTGGATAGTTACAAAAATAGTACCTTTACAGAAGAAAATAAATTTAGCTGGAACTATAAAAACAGTGTTGAAAAATTAACTAATACAAAATTGCCTGGCAGCTGGCGTGCTATCTATCGCTGGCTTTATGATACTGATACGCCACATCTAACACCCTGGGAGATGTTAGGTCAAACACAAAAACCTACCTGGTGGGATGATAGGTATGGCGAGGCTCCTTATACTGCTGGTAATACAGTACTCTGGGAAGATCTAGAAGCAGGTAAATTGTACAATGGTATAATCAATGAAGATTTTTCAATACAAAAAAATTATAAGCGTCCTGGCCTTACAAGTGTTGTGCCAGTTGACCAACAGGGCGTACTACGAGCACCATCGGATTTCTTAACAATAGACGCTGTAAGTTCTAACACTAATGATCCATGGGCCTTTGGAGATGAGAGCCCAGTAGAAACTGCTTGGGTTCGTAGTAGTGAATATCCATTCGCAATGCAATTAATTGCAATGCTACAACAACCTGCAAAATATTTTGGTTTGCTATATGATACAAACTTAATACAACTAAACACAGAGTTTAATCAGTTACTTAAAACAGGCAAGAGTTATAGGCCTGTAATTAGTGATTTCCACATGCATGGTGTTACAGATAATGGTAATATAAATCGCGTTGAAGGTGCAAACCAGTTCTTGTACAATTACCTCAAATATATGGATCTAAATCCTACAGATTATAACACTAGGATTAGAAACCTTGGATTAAACCTTGCCTACAAACTTGCTGGCTTTAGTGATAAAAATTTCCTAAAAGTTGTAGCTGAGAGTGCTACCCCTAATAGTAGCAACCAAACTGTTTTCATACCAGACGACGATTATAGTTTAATTACTTTAAAAAGCACTCCTGTTGACAAAGTAACTTATAGTGGTATACAAGTTATTAAAAGATCAGACGGTTATCAGATTACCGGCTACGACATAGACAATCCCTATTTTAGAATTATTCCTAGTGTGAATTCTACAAATAGAATTATAAAGACAGTTGGCAATACAAACATATTTGTATTCAATGATTTTGAAAATTATACAGCAGATATTCCATATGGAGTCACACTCACAAGTGTGCAGCAAGTATGTGATTTGTTTGTTAGTTACCAAAGGTATCTGGAATCTAAAGGTTTGGTATTTAATAGTACTGTTAATGGAGAAGTTAAGGATTTTACCCTAACTGCTCAAGAGTTTGTTTTTTGGACACAACAAATTTGGCCAAATGACAGCGTATTCAGCGCAAGTCCTTGCTATGATATTTTAGAAGTTGAACGAGAGTTTACAACTACTGATGATTTTAGTAGACGTATAACATTGCGTGATGCTAACAACCAGCCTATTAAGAAGGTGGATTATAATGTTCGTCGTATTGATAATAATACAACAATTACTATCAATCCAGACAAAACATATTTGTATAGTGCTGTACTAGATCCTATTCAGTATGAACATGTTATAGTGTTTAATAACTCTACAATTTTCAACGATATTATCTATCAACCAGAATTGGGCAATAGACAGGAGCGCATGAAAATTGTTGGTACTAAGGCAGGTAGTTGGAATGGTACTATCCATGCTCCTGGTTATTTTATCAATGATAGTGAATACGATTTATGGCAGCAGGACAAAGATTATAAACGAGCAGATTACGTAAGTTTCAATAACAAAATTTATGTTGCTGCCAAAGATCATGGTGGTACACTTGTATTTGATTATAACAATTGGATACTAAGTCCAAATCAAAGAACAGGCCTAGTGCCAAATATTAGTAATAAGGCACAGAGATTTACTGACTTCTTTGATATTGATAATGTTAATTTGGAAACTAGTACTGATCATGCTGCTAAAGGAACAATAGGTTTCCGTAGTAGAGATTATTTAGAGAACATAGGTTTGGATGATGTAAGCCAGGTTAAGTTCTATCAGGGCATGATTAAAGGCAAGGGCACACCTGAAGTTATCAACAAATTAACAAAGGCAGATCTAACAAACCTAGATCAAGAGGTAGATTTCTTTGAAGAATGGGCGTTCAGAGTTGGTGAATATGGCAGCATTGATAGTAACCAAGTAGTTGAAGTAATTTTGCCAGAAGCACAATCACAAAACAATCCAGTTGTGATAGAATTTTTAGACTCAGGAGATACTGTAAGTAATCCTGACTACTTGGGATTTAAGCAGGTAGACCTTTATAAAGTTCCTAACAATTATACTAAAAACTTATTCAGTTTACGCTCAGGCTCAAATAAAGATGATATTAGCAATGCTGGTTATCCACGCATTGATGATATAGATCTAACATTGTTTGATATCAACAATATAAGTTCTCTTAATAGTAATTTAAGTCAGATTGGCAGAGGGTCAAAGATTTGGGTAGCAAAGTCTGACAACAACAGTTGGGATATATTAAGAGTTACTGAAGTTACTACAAATATCACAGGCATTCAATCTTCTACAAATGGATTGTTGACATTTACCACAGATTCTAACCATGGACTTGTGAAAAATGACAAAGTTGTTGTAAGACTAGATCCGCCATTTGGAGGATTTTTTAAACTAGCTTCAACAACAAACAATACTTTAACTGTAGAACAGGACATTGAAATTGACGAAGCCATAGACAATCTTTCAGTTACATTGTGGAAATTGGAATCAGTACGCTTTGAACAAATTACAGATCTTTCTAATTTTACACCTCCCTACGGTTGGAATAAAAATGAGATAGCCTGGGTTGATACAAACAATTTGGGTAAATGGTCAGCACTGAAAAAAGCAGAGCCCTGGAGTACTGCAACTATTCAAACAACCACATCTACAGAAGGTGATGGACATTTAGGAACAAGCATAGTTATTGGTAAAAACAGTTTAAGTGCTCTAGTTGGTATCCCCGACGCCGGATCAGTTGGTAACGTAGTTCCTTATGTATTGAATCCAAGCAGAGTACTAGAGGAAACTGTCACTCTAACAGTTAACGACATTGGTGCATCAGTCGCAAGATTTGGCGCTAGTGTCGCTGGAGGTAACAACTGGTACGCTGTTGGTGCTCCTGATACAAATAGTAACAGAGGCGCTGTATTTGTTTATGAACGCGATGGTGCTGGCAACTTTAATTTGCGCCAACCAATTTATTTGAACGGTGCTAGTGTTAGTGATAATTTTGGTTTTAGTATGTGTATGTCACAAAATGACAGATATATGTTCGTTGGTGCTCCTGGTGCTAATAGTGTATATGTGTATGCTAGAAAAGACAGACTCACCAAAGATAACGAACTCGTAACACTTACGGCTGACGGGTCTTCAGTAACATATGCATTAGGATTTACACCAGTTACAGGTATTAGTTTGTATGTAGAGGACGGCAATGGAAAGGTATATCTTCCCTATAAAGACTTTACTTTGTCCGGGTCAGATATTACATTTACCATTGCGCCTGCTGTTGGACTTAATGTTGTTATTAGAGAAGAAACCCACTTTGAATTAATTGATACTATCATAGGCAGTGATACAATGGCTGGTGATCAGTTTGGTTATAGCATTGATTGCAGCACAGACGGCGGAACAGTTGTTGTTGGTGCTCCATACGCTGATGTGGCTAATGCTGATAGTACACTTATTAGTGATGCTGGTGAGGTTTATGTGTTCAGTAACATTTTACAAAACTTTGCCGGCGATGGTTCTACTGTGGACTTTACAACCGATGAAACAATAAGTTCTGTCGAGTATATTGAAGTAAATGGTGTTGAACAGACGCTTGCAGATGGCGCTTTTGGTGGGTTTGATAGTGACAGTAGTGAAAATCGTTATACTAGATCTTCAAACACTATCAGCTTTAGATATGAGCCACAGAGCACTGATACTATAAAAGTGTTTACTGGTAACTTTGCTGAAGTACAAAAACTAGATCAGAACATGAACAGTGAGGAGCCAACAGATGGCGAGCTATTTGGTACTAGTGTATCAGTAGACCCAACCGGCGCTATGATTGCTGTAGGCGTTCCGGGGGAAGATGAGCTTAATCCTAACACTGGCAGTGTTTATGTGTTTACTGATGCTGGGTTGCGCTACGGAAGTGTAACTAGCAACAGTGACACTGGAATAAGTTATACTAGCGGTGACACTTTCTATATTAATGATTGGCTAGTAACTGTATCCAGTACTGGCAGCACAGTTGCTAATCTAATTACTGATATTAATAATGCTAGCATAAGTCTAATTACACCAGCAGTCGGTACAGATAGTGACACGATTGTTGTAACTAGCACAAGTATTAACAAGAACAAAAAACTTAAAATTAGACCCGGCACTGGAACATCATTCAAGGATGGTATTAAGTTCAACCCTTATGTAATGACACAGCAGTTGAATCATCCTCTTCTAAAAGAAAATGAGAACTATGGTCAGCATGTAGCATTTGACAAGTATGTAAGTGTGGATGGAACTGTAAAACAAAATCTTGCCGTATCCAGTGATAGAGCAAGTTCACTGGCTAAAACAAGATTTGACATTGACACAGTCACAACTAGTGAAACTTATGGTGAATACCTAACAACATTTGATAACAACAGTACTAAGTTTGTTGATGTGATTACTCAGAGCGGTGCTGTCTATATATATGAAACCTTGGATGCAGTGTCACCAGAAACTGTATCTAATACACAAAAGTTAATTTATGTTCAGCAACTAGTTAGTAATGACATCAGTTATTTGGATCAGTTTGGTGCTGCATTAGCTTTTAACGATGACAAACTCTTAGTAGGCGCCCCACTAGATGATGCCTATGCTCAGAATGCTGGTGGTTGGTATCAGTTTAATAATTTCTCAAGAGCAAGCGCATGGCAGCCATATAGATCAGAAAATTCCAAGGTCGACGTTGATAGGGTAAACAGAGTGTCTATATACGACAACGTTTCTCGATCTGTAGTCAGTGTTATTGATTATATAGACCCTTACAAACAAAAAATAGCAGGACCTGCGCAAGCTGAGATAGACTATGTATTAGGTTATGACCCTGCTGTCTATACAGTGAGTAATACAGGAACCCAAATGCCAGGTGCAGCATGGAACGATGAGCGAGTAGGTAAAGTTTGGTGGGATTTGTCAGCTTGTGCTGTGTTGGATTATGAGCAAGGTGATTTAGACTATAGAACAACCTATTGGGGAAGATTTTTCCCAGGCAGTAGCATTGACATTTATGAATGGGTAGAAAGCGCAGTATTGCCTAGTGAATATACAGGATCAGGAGAAGTAAAGCACCCTGATGATTCAAACTTTGCAACAACTGTGCAGTTTGATCCTGCCGCAGGAACCACAGTCACAAAATACTACTTCTGGGTAAAAAATAGCACAGAGGTTCCTGAAGTCGCGTTTAGAAATATTAGTACAAGTAGCGTCGCTCAATTAATTGAAGATCCAAAAAGCGCAGGCTTAAAATTTATCCAAGTGCTTGCTCAAAATGCACTATCAATCACCAATATTAAAAATGATCTAAAAAGTGATGATCTAGTACTAGCTGTGAACTACGATGTTGTTAACAATGACGGAATACTACACAGTGAATGGGACCTGGTTCAGGAAAATAACCCTGCGCAGCAACTACCTGCAAGAATCTATAACAAACTAGTAGACAGTTTAGCAGGACAAGATAGCCTAGGCGGTGTTGTTCCTGACCCTACCCTGAGCGATGCTGAAAAATATGGTATAGGATTAAGACCTAGACAAACAATGTTTGTTAACAGGCAGCAGGCTCTAAAGGTATTAGTTGATTATACAAACAAAATATTTAAGAGTTACCCAGTAATTAGGCAGAGTACGTTGACTTCGTTGTTTAGTAGCGAATTGCAACCTACAATAGTAAGTGGAGAATGGAATACAAAAGTAGCAAGCATAGTAGAGAGAGATTATCTAAATACTATTACTTTATCAACTGGCTACAAGGTGCTAGTAGACAATGATGAGACACTTGACGATTTGTGGACAATTTACACCTTACAGGCAGACAAAACCTGGTTCCTTACTAAGGTACAGAGTTACGATACTACAAAATTCTGGGAGTATGCAACCTGGTATGCTGACGGGTACAATGAGTTAACTATTCCCAATTATCAGGTTAGTAACGAAGCTGGTCTATTAACTTTAAATGCAACTGTAGGTGAGTTAGCTAAAGTAACTACAAACGATGATGGCAATTTTAGTTTCTTTGTTTACCAGAGTAACGGAACCTGGCGTGAAGTAATTATAGAGCGTGGAACTATCCAGCTAAAATCTAGTATCTATGATTATACAAGTTCCTACTATGGCAGTTTTATTGGATTTGATAACGATGTATTTGACTTCAATTACTTTGACAAAATACCGGTTCAGGAAGTTAGAAATATTCTCAAAGCCCTAAAGAACGAAATATTCATTGACGATCGAGCAATTTATTTCAATCAGTTATTCTTTAGATTAATAGAATATAGTCTACACGAGTCAGTTAACCAGGTCGACTGGGTATTTAAAACAAGTTTCTTAACTGTATTGCATAAGTTAAGATCCCTTGCACAGTATCCAACATTTAAGAATGACAATGATCACCTTATTGAAGATTATATAAACGAGGTAAAACCGTACCATACCAAGATCAGAGAATATGTATCTAAATTTGATGGTAATGATAATTTTGACGGAGACGTAACCGACTTTGACGTTCATGCATTTTATGATGAAAATCTAATGCTGTTTAGAAAGCCCAGTGGTGATTACAGTGGCGATGAAATACTCCGTACACAGGGTTTGAATAATCCCTGGAGTAAAAATTATAGTTACTTCCTGTCAAGCGTAGAAATATATGCTGCTGGGTCTGGTTATATTCAGGATCCGATAGTTACTGTTAGTGCACCAGATCTTGCTGGCGGAGTAAGAGCGACTGTAGTTGCTGTTAGTAATACTAATAATATTATTAGAGTAAGAATTACAAATCCTGGTAGCGGTTATATTACTACTCCTACTATTACAGTAACTGGTGCTGGAACAGGATGTATTCTACTAGCCAGAATGGCTAATAATACAAATCGTGAATTTGATATTAGCATGAAGTTTGATAGAATTACCTACAGTTCAACAGTTATGAACTGGGCAGCTAATACATCTTATAGTCAAAATGATTTAATTTCCTACTATAACTCAGTTACAGGTTCTCAAGAAGTGTATAAATGCATCGTTTCAGGTGGGTTTACCAGCGGCAGTACTTTCAGTGTAGAGAACTCAAGCGGAACTACAGTATTAGAAGTTTATGCAGATGAAAATCTAGCAAGTAATGCTGATAGGATTGCTGCATTTTATACTCCTACAGCCGGCATGCTTGGTGACGATCTAGACCTATTACAGCGCGGAACTGATTATAAAGGTGTAAGAGTATCTGGCGCTGGCTTTGAAAGAGAACCAGGCTGGGACACAGCGGCATTTGATAATGTTGGTTTTGACGATTTTGATATTGATACTGACGGACTTACAGTATTAAGTGGTGCTAGCGCACTTGATAGCATTATTAAGAGTACGTTCCAGGACCTAGCATTAGGAACTCGTCCAGAAGATATTGATGTAAATGGTGGACAGTTTGTAGATGAATACAATAGTCATGCGCCAGAAGAAGTAATACCAGGTATAGTATTTGACACATTGGATATGGAAGTCTTTACAGATCCTAGTGATGATTTTGAATGGGATGGTAATGGCGTTGAAACAGTGTTTAGATCTTATGAAGGGGATGGCACAACTAATACGTTTATTTTTAGTAATACTACAAAAGCACAAGATGTAGAAAACGTGTTTGTGTACTTAAACGCTACACCTGTTAGATCATTCACTAAAAATTATTTGAATAGAACAGTAACATTAGCTACTGCACCTACTGTAGGTCAAACAGTGTACATTTACAGTTTTGGTAACACTGGTGAAAAGCCCGTGCATGAGGAATCGTTCTTTACAGATGGTGAAACATTTACATTTACTTTAGGTATCAATTACGACTTAGCACAACAATATCTTGTATTGATAAATGGTGAAACCTTGTCAACAGCAGAATATACAGTGCAAGACAATGGACTTAGCATCCTTATATTAAATGACGTTCCTGCAGAAAATGATCATGTTCACGTGTTTGCTTTCAACAAAGATCCTAGCAGACAAGCGTATACTGAGATCGATACTCAGGAAATAACCTTAACTTCTGGTACTAATACATACGAGTTGAATAAAACTGTACGATATGCTCAACCTTTTGAGGGCAATGTTATTGTTGAACTTAACAATTTAAGACTACGACCAACAAACGCAAAGCACTATGTGGGCGATGGTAGTACAGTAACTTATAGTATCCCAGGCACAGCAGAAGAAAGCGCTCTTGTTAACGATGGTGATATCCGAGTAACTGTCATAAGCAAAGATGACAGTAGTACACTAAATCCACCAACCAACAAAGTAGCAAGTATTGATTATGTTGTTGATCCAACAGATGGCAGTAGTTTAAGAACTATAACATTCTATACTGCACCAAGCTCAGGTGATACAGTTATTGTAAGTGTGAGAACAGGAGCAGAATATCTAGTAGATGGAAACACTATTACACTTACTAGCAGCGTAAGTTTCAGTACAGGTGATAAATTGTATGTTACAACATTTGCTAACCATGATCCATTACGTATACAAACCAAGGTATTCGTAGGATTAGGTTCGGAGATTTTAGAAACAGTAATAGGATTTGACGATGATAGCTTTGACTCTGGCGACTTTGACGGAATATCACTAGCTGGTAGCTCTCCTAGCAAATATGCCCTGGATCGTACAGTAACCAATAGCAATAATTTGTGGATAACGTTAAACGGTGTAAAACTACATCCCGGACAGTTTATAATTGAAAATGGAAACGTTATTGACTTATCTGGTCAAACTATTGATTCTACTAGTATAATAGTTATATCTCATTTTACAGAAAATGTCGTCCAACCAACTATTGGTTTTAGAATCTTTAAAAACATGCTGGGTGATTATGAATATTTGAGAATTGCCGCTGATAATACAACAGAATTAACACAAAACTTATACCCAACTGATACAAAAATCTATGTGGATGATGTCAGTAAGCTACCACAGGCAAGTGTAGACAGTGATAATCCAGGTGTAATTTTTGTTGGCAATGAGCGTGTAACTTATTGGGAAATTAACACAGAAGACAATTATATTACCAATATTAGAAGAAGTACTGCTGGCACCAGATTTGCTACAATACACCGTGTAGGTACAAGAGTGATTGATGCAAGTTCTGATCAAAATTTACCAGAAACTAATACGCATACACATATATGGTATGATGCTGGAGTAGGATCAGCAGCTAATGGTGCTGGCTTACAGGCAAGTAATAGTGTGAATGCTAGATTCTTAAGAGCACGAGAAGCATTTGTACCCAACTTCATAGCAGAGAGTAACTCTCCATATTATCTAGAAGATGGATATGTAGAGGACGGTTATGTTGAGGTAAGACCCTAACGAAAGTTTATATAAATATAGAATAAAGCAGGAATATAATAAAGATGGCAATAGTTCTCCGTAGTAGTAAAAGTACACCACTTACATTTACAGAAGTAGATGGAAACTTTTCTGATCTGAATACTAGAACTAACGATTTGGAAAATAACTATGTAAAAACTATTAATGGAGTTGCAATTACTAGCGCATCCACAAATAATTTAGTTATTGATACATCAGACTTAACGGAAGACCCTAGTGCTAGCGTAACTAGCGGAACTATGTACTTCACAAATACCAGAGCTAGAGCTGCTATTAGTGTTACAGATAGTGGTGGTGATGGCAGTCTAAGTTACAATAGTACAACAGGTGTTATAACCTACACTGGACCTAGCGCAAGTGAAGTACGAGCCCATTTCAGTGCTACAACGGCTACTGGTGTTACCTACACTGCCGGCACTGGTGTAATTGCTCTAGCAAGTATTCCTAATAGTAGTATTACAAACAGTACTATTACACTAGCAGGCGATAGTGGTAGCACAGCTATTGATCTAGGCGACACCCTTACAGTAACAGGTGGTGAAGGTATTGACACTGCACAGAGTGGTGACACATTAACTATTAGTGCTGAAGATGCAAGTATATCTAACAAGGGCATAGCAAGTTTTGATACTACAAACTTTATAGTAACTAGCGGTAATGTTGTACTAGCAGCAGATGGTATTAATGATACACATATTGATTTTGGTACTGGCGCAAATCAGGTTAATACAGATGTATTGCCAGAAGGTGCATCGAACTTATACTATACAAATGCTAGATCAGACGCTCGCATCGCAGCAGCAAGTATTGGCGACCTAAGTGACGTGGATGTTACAAGTGCTACGCCTAATGCAAACGATGTTTTAACATGGAACGCTATGGACGGAGAATGGGAACCAGCAGTTGCACCTGGAGCATCTGGCGGTGAAGCAAACACAATTTCAAATGTCGGTACAGGTGCTGAGATTTTTAAAACTAAAGTTGGTGTAGATTTCAAACTGAAAACGCTAATTTTTGACAGCAATTTTAGTGTAACTGAAAATACAGACGATATTAGCATTGCTCTTACTGCTGCACCAGACTTCGGTAATATTGAAATTGGTGGTAACACAATCAGCAATCTTGTCACTAATAACGATATCAACATCGTTACCAATGGTACAGGAACAGTAAACATTACAGGTGATTTACTGCCAGGCGTAGATAGCACTTATGACTTAGGTGCAGTAGGTACAGAATGGGCACAAGCTTACATTGATACAGTAACAGCAACAAATCTAGCAGGAACACTTACCACCGTAGCACAAACAAATATTACAAGTGTAGGCACACTAACAGGATTGGATATTTCCGGTGATATTACTACTGCTGCCAACATCGTTTTTGAAGGTGCTACTGACAACGCTTTTGAAACTACACTAACTGTTACAGATCCAACCGCAGATCGCACAGTTACACTGCCTGATGTTAGTGGTACAGTTATTACAACAGGTAATTTAAGTGACATTACAAGTATTGGTAGTACAGTAACAGGCGCTATTACATTTAGCAATGCTATAACTTTTTCCACAAGTGCTGATTTTGACGCTGGATTTACGGTAGCAGGCAGTCAGACAATTGATGTTGGCGCCAACAAAATTACTAATCTAGCAACTCCAACTGTAAACTCTGATGCTGCTACAAAAGAATATGTTGACACACAAACATCTAGCATAGTGACAACTACAGATATTGCTGGTGACAGTGGTACAGATACAATTACTCTTGGTACTGATACACTTACATTTAGTGGTACAGCAAATGAGATCGAAACAGCAGTTACAGATAATACTGTAACAATAGGATTGCCAAGTGATGTAACAATTACAAATGATTTAAGTGTTGGTGGCGCTTTGGAAGTCACAGGCAACTTGAGCGTATTGGGTACGACGACAACAGTCAGTGCTACTGACTTGGATGTTGCTGATCCTTTAATCCGTTTGGCAGTTGGGAACGAGTCTAGTGACTTAGTAGATATTGGATTTGCTGGACATTATTACAATGGTAGTAGAGCAGCTCATGCTGGTTTATTCCGTGACGCTAGTGATGGTGGTATGTGGAAGCTGTTTGGTGATTACGGAGCAGAGCCCACCGGAACCACAATTGATACTGGCGATGCTAATTTTGCATATGGAAATCTAACAGCAGGCACAATTACTGCTTCACTAAGTGGCAACGCTACCACGGCAACAGCTTGGCAAACTGCTCGTACTCTAAGTTTGACAGGTGATGTGACCGGAACGAGCGCATCATTTAATGGATCTGGCAATATTAGCATTACTACAACGATCGCTGCCAACTCAGTTGCACTAGGTACAGACACAACTGGTAACTACGTTGCAGCAGGCGCAGTAAGCGGTAATGGACTAACTGGCAGCGCAAGCGCAGAAGGTGCGACATTTACTGTTACATCCAATGCTACAAGCTCAAATACTGCAAGTACTATTGTATTCCGTGATGGTAGCGGTAACTTTAGTGCAGGCACTATCACTGCTACAACCACAGCAGCGCAATACGCTGACTTAGCAGAACGTTATCTACCAGATGCAGAATATCCATTTGGTACAGTAATGACAGTTGGTGGCGGTGCAGAAGTAACATATTGTAAACAAGACAGCATACCTGTAGGTGTAATAAGTACTGCACCAGCCTATCTAATGAATAGCGATTTAGAAAACGGCGTTGCTGTCGCACTAGTAGGTCGTGTTCCTGTGAGAGTAGTAGGTTCAGTAGTAAAGGGTCAAGCGGTTTATGCGGATCACGACGGTGTTGCTAGTGCGACAGCAGATGGCGCTCGTGTTGGCATAGCTCTTGAAACAAATGCTGATACAGGTGAAAAACTTATTGAATGTGTCCTAAAGGTATAACTATAATGACAGAAGAGAACAACATGACTGATGAGCAGCGAGACAAAACCAAGCCAGGATTACGGGAAAACGGCGGTGTTCTCATGGAAGGACATATTCGAATTTTTGACCCTGAGACTGGTGAGGACTTTGTAAACAAACGTAACGCGATCCATTACGAAAATATGAGCGAAGCACTTGCTCTTAGCATTGCTAACAAAACAACCGGCTTTATACATGAAATGGCGTTTGGCAACGGCGGGACTAGTGTAGACCCTACTGGCGTTATTACATATCTGCCAGCCAACAGTACTGGCGCTAACGCAGCATTATATAACCAAACATACTATAAAGTAGTAGATGATAATTCTAGCCTAAATACAGATCAGGGCAGAAACAAACTTACTGTAAGCCACGTTAGCGGTAACATTTATACTGATGTTGTAGTAAGTTGTTTGCTTGACTATGGCGAGCCTAGCGGACAGCAGGCATTTGACAATACCAGCAACTTCAACGAAAACTTTACATTTGACGAGTTAGGGTTAAAGAGCTGGGCAGGTACAGTTAATACTGGAAAGCTACTTACTCATGTTATTTTCCATCCTGTACAAAAGAGTTTGAACAGATTAATACAGATAGATTATACAATTCGTATTCAGACTCTTACCAATTTAACGAGTTTATAAAACTACAATATTATTTTAATGATAAATAATTTATAAAGTTTGTGGAGAACTAAACGATATGGCTTATACAATTAATAAAACCAGTGGTACAGTGCTAACAACTGTTTCAGACGGTACGATCGATACCACTACTGACATAACACTTGTTGGTAAGAACTACGCTGGATACGGCGAGTTCCTTAACGAAAACTTCGTTAAATTATTAGAAAATTTTAGTAATACTAGCGCACCAAGCAGCCCAGTGGCTGGACAGATGTGGTGGGACAGTACAAATAGCCTACTTAAGGTTTATACTGGCACTGCATTTAAAACTGTTAGCTCGAGTACAGCTAGTGCTAGCACACCAACTGGTAGTGTAACTGGCGATCTTTGGTGGGATACAACCAACGGACAGTTAAAGGTTTATAACGGTTCTAGTTTCGTAACTATTGGTCCAGCATTTACTAGCGGATCTGGTACTTCTGGTGCTATTGTTGAAACAGTTACAGATAGCGGTGCTACAGACCACGTAGTTGTTAAACTATATGTAGCAAACACTGTAGTTGGTACTGTTAGCAAAGACACAGAATTTACACCACAGAGCGCACTTGGCGGCTTCTCCACAATTAAGCCAGGTGTACAGCTAAGTTCAACAGTTAGTGGTGCTAAGTTCCAGGGTACAGCAACAGACGCAGACGCACTAGGCGGCGTAGCAGCAGCAAACTTCTTACGTGCTGATGCTAGTGATAGCACAAGCGGCGTACTAAGTATCCTAAACGATACTGGTATTGTTGTTGGTGTTGACAGTGACTTTACAGTGGGCGTAAGCGGTAGCGATGTTACAGTTTCAAACGTGACCAGCGACGGCGACCTTATTTTTAAAGTAAATGATGGTGGTGTTACTACAACTGCACTAACAATTGATGGTGCAACATCAAGACTAGTAGTTGCTGGTGATCCAACAACTAGCAATGGTGTAGCAACAAAGAATTATGTTGATAACGCAACAAGCACATTACTTACAGCAACACTCAGTGGTGACCTACTAAGCTTAGATGGAACACAGGACATTGGTTCAAGTGGTACACCGTTTAATGCAGTGTATGCAGATACATTCTATGGTGTAGCAACAAGCGCACAATACGCTGACGTTGCAGAAAACTTTGCTGCAGACGCACAGTATGCTCCTGGTACAGTTGTTGCACTAGGAGGTGCAGCAGAAATTACTCGTGTTAACGAAGAACTAAGTGATACTGTATTTGGTGTAATTAGCAATCAACCAGCATACCTAATGAACGCTAAACTAAGAGATGGTTCTCCGGTCGCTGTTGCGGGCAGAACACCAGTAAATGTGACTGGCCTAATAAATAAAGGTGATAGACTAGTTAGTGCAGGTAACGGACTGGCAAGAGCAGCACACCCCGGTGAAGCAACATCATTTAACGTAATTGGCCGTGCTATCGAATCCAAAACAACCGAAGGTACCGGAACAGTAGAAGCCTTCGTAACAATTAACTAATAGGAAGAACAAAACATGGCATATACATCTGGTGATACAATCGCAGCCACACACTACAATGGATTTGTTACAAGCGTTAATGCTTTGTGGGGAACAGGTACAGGAAATCGTGGCATTGGCCAGGGCACAACTGTATCCGCAGTTAGTGCAGGAAATACTGTTACTGCAACACAGTGGAGTACACTACTAGATAGAGTTCGTTCACTCAGTGATCACTACGGTCAAGACGGTGGTATTACAATTGATGAAGTTGCAAACCCAAGTGCTGGTAATACAATTAGTGCGTTTAGCACACTAGCAGCAGACATTGGAGTCATCGATGGTGCACAGATTGCTGTAGCGAGTGTAGCAGCAGGATACGCAACAGCAGTTACAGATACAGCAGTAGTAAGCGGAACATTTACAAATACAATTACACAAACCGATACACTTACATTTACTAGTACTAATGCAATGCGTTACTTCTTTAACGCAGGCGGCCGTGTATACGTAGATTGGAGTATATCAGGTGGTACTGCTGATGACAAGTACAACGAGTGGGCAGCACTTGCCACAGCATGTGGTACATACTACATTTACAATACAACAAGTGGCAAGAGTGGCGGATCAGGTACACCTGATACTAACCTAACAAACGAAGGTTTTTGGGATATGAACGCAACACCAACAATAGTGTTTAAACAATTAGAAGATAGTGCTCCATACACAGCAAATTACATTCAACTTACAACAAATCTTAATGCAGCAGCAGGAAGTTCAACTGTAATGACACTCAAGAGTGAGTGGGTTGACGACGCAGCAGACGAAACATCATACAACAAGAACATTTATAACGTTCTTGACCAAGTAGATGGTAGCAAGACAACAACATTCAGTTATCAAGCACCCGCTACTACATACATTAGTGCAACCTGGGGCACACCCAGCTGGGCAACAACAGTTAACACAGAATCTTAATAGTAATTGACAGGGCTTTCGAGCCCTGTTATACTATCTTACATGACCTTAGAAACATTTGAACAATTCGCACGCCAGCGTCTTGACCACAATCGTCAACGCTTGGCTCTTAAAGAACAACAGGAACAGCGTCTCACTATCACATATGATGGTGGACAGTTTAAAGTTACAGTAGAACTAATAGCCCTACTAGCAACATGGCCAGCAGATGAACTGCTATATCTCGTAGACGACTACGATAATCCAGTAAAGATTACAGATGCTTGTGACATGTTAGTACACTGTAGACAACGCTGGTACGAAGTAATGAATGATTGGCACAATCAACATGCTGAATTAAAAAAGGTTAGACGTGTAGAACAACTATGACTAAAAAATTATATTACGATGGGGATAGTCATAGTATGGCATTGCCTGCCGGACAAAAAACAACAACTGGTCATATATTAGCACAAAGACTAGGTTTAGATTTAGAGCACTATGGATTTACCCGGAAAAGCCCTGCCCAAATTATAAGATCAGCTATTAGGTACAGTCTAAGTGAACAAGACAGTCTTATGCTTATTGGCATAGGAGTTGTACAACGTTTAGAACACTTCACAGATGATGTTCCTAGCTATAGTATTAGAGACAACGAATATAAAAGATGGAGAGAAGAGGACAGTATTAAAAGTTTTCAAATTACTGATGCTACTAGAGAAACACAACAATTATTTGACTGGCAGTATATGGAAGTAAATGTTCTGTTTAATCTACTTCAACTACATGATTATCTTAGCCACAATAATAAAAATTTTATAATACATAATTTAGGTTTCAACTTTGACATTGACAATGATTTTGTATTTGCTAATAAAATATACGAACAAATACAGTCCAGACCTAGATTTATAAACATGTTTGAAAATAGTTTGCACCAAATAATGCAAGATAATAATCTAACACCCTGGGATCATGATCAATATGGATGGGCAGGTCATCCTGATGAAAAAGGGCATGCTGCTTATGCTGATTTTTTATTGGATAGTATCTTAGATGAGTAAGGGTGCACTACTACTTGCTACACCACATGAAACAATAGACTACATAGGGTTTGCTAAACTAGCTGCCAAACTTGTAGAAAAACATTTAGACATTGAAACACATATATATGTAGGTGAAGCGCGGCCTGGCAATACTAGAGCATTCCGCTGGCATGAAGGCGAAGTTGTCACAGTGCCCTGGTACAACAGTGATAGAACACTGGCATATGATTTAAGCCCTTATGATGAAACACTCTTAATAGACGTAGACTACCTTACTTTTAATGATAATCTTAAGCAGTACTTTGGTAGTACAAATGAGTTTTTATGTTATGATCGTGTATGGGATGTTACCTCCACAAATAGTTTCCGTAACGATCAAAGGATGACCAGGGCCGGCCATCCAATGTTATGGGCTACGGTCGTTTACTTTCGCAAGTGCGACCTAGCCCATAATATATTTGAAATGATGAAGAACGTACAAGCCAACTGGCGTTACTATGCAAAGTTTTGGGGATTTGTAGCAGGCAAATATCGCAATGACTTTAGTCTAACAATTGCACATCAGCTTATGAATGGCTATGCTAGTGGTACCTACTTTAATCATCCACTGGGTAGTTTGAGTACAATGGACACTATCTATTCTGCTAACGGAGATGAACTACGCATACGCTATCAAGACGGTGACAAGTATAATGCTGTTAAACTTAAAGGTGTAAACCTACACTGTATGAACAAAGCCTGCTTACAGGATCCAGAAATATACGGAGCATTGTATGACTACGCTAACATTTAAAGTCAAAGATATTTTTGAAGACATTCAGGATGATCCCAACAATGTTATAATGAATCTACCTGCAGAGCTATTAGAAATGACAGGCTGGAAAGAAGGCGATATATTAATAGTAGAACAAACAGAAGTCGGTTTATGTATCGAGAAAAAGTAGAACCACAGGGTTGGCTAACATTTGCACAGAATAGTGAGACAACAAACTATGTTGACCTCGCCTATTTGCTTGCTCTTAGTGTAAAAGCAACCTGTAAGCATAATAGATTTGCTGTAGTAGTTGATGCTGAATCTGAGGCGACCATTACAGAACAGCAACGTAAAACCTTTGATCACATTATTACAGTACCACACACAGAGCCTTTCTATAACGAAGCGTGGGTAATGAATGTTACACCTTTTAAGGAAACATTTAAAGTAGAAAGCGACATGCTGATTCCTCGCAGTTTGGACCACTGGTGGAATGGTTGTAGATTACAAGATGTGTGCTATACTAATAGTGTAAGAGACTATCAGGGTAATATTGCCCAAACACGTTACTACAGGAAGTTTTTTGATGCCAATTCCCTTGATGATGCTTATAATGGGTTTTCATATTTTAGGTATAGTAGGACTAGTGTGGGCTTCTGTAGAGCTATTGAGCAGGCGATACACCATTGGGCTGAGTTGCGTGACAGTGTTCTTGAGTATAGCATCTATGACAAACCTGACACTGATGTTCTATATGGATTGGCCCAGTCAAATCTTGGAATACCTTGTTCAAACAAATTAAGTTATCCTACATTTACACACATGAAGCCAGCTATTAATAACTGGAAGAATAGCATGCGCTGGCAGGATGCTGTACCATGGACACTAACAGACGACTTTGATCTAATTGTAGGCGGGTATGCGCAACAGTATCCGTTCCATTATTTCGATAAAACATTTTGCACTCCAGAATTGATAGATAGATATGAGTACAGAGTTAGAACAATTAATAGCTAAAAAGCTACAAAAGCGCACTAAAATTGAACTGGAAGTTCGTTTGCGTTATAATAAAGAAACTGGTGAAATTATTAACTGGTGTCACGTAAATAAAGCAGAACACTGGACTGAAGATTATATTGTTATATCAGAAGATACACTAGTATATCCTCTGAGACAGCGTGTTCAAGATGGCAAAATCGTAGATATAGATACAGCTATCCATGTATATTGGCAAGTAACACCAGCAATTACTTTAAAAAATAATCCATATTTTTGTATAAAGGAGATTCAAAATGCAAAATGAAGTATTTGTTCCTCTGCCCCATAGTGTAGAAAAGGGCGAGCAAATTCTAGAAAGTCAGTTTAAGGACAATCAAGAACTATTTACAGAGCTAAAACAGTTTTGTGAACAGTCATTTAGTTCTACTTACGAACTAGACCGCACAGTATATGCACGTGGTATTCGTGTTATAACAGACAGTCACGAAGATGTAGCAAGGTTGCATGAGTGGCTGGACAACTAGTAGACATAGCTGACTTAGACTGCATCTATCTAAGCTACGACGAACCACAGAAAGAAGAGTTTTGGGTAAGGATACAAAACATTGTGCCTTGGGCTAAACGTGTGGATGGCGTTGAAGGCAGTGACGCAGCACACAAAGCAGCCGCCGCAGCAAGTGAAACAGAACGCTTTGTTCTCATAGACGGAGACAATATACCTGACGAATCATTCTTTGACCTACAGTTAGATATTAAGCCCGAGCATGAGGATTGTGTGTTTCGTTGGAAAGCACGTAACGCTGTTAACGGACTTATGTACGGCAATGGTGGACTTAGTTGTTGGACACGTGAGTTTGTAAATAATATGCAAACACACGAAGCAACAGATGGTAGTGACGAAACCGTAGTAGAGTTTTGCTACGACAGCAAGTACATTCCAATGAACAATGTATATAGTACTACCTATCCTAATGGCGATGCTAAACATGCGTGGCGTGCAGGATTCAGAGAAGGTGTAAAGATGTGTTTGATGAAAGGACGCAAGCCTACACTGGAAGAATTCAAACAGCAGGTACACGCAAAAAACTTTGACAAGCTCTGCATCTGGCAAAGTGTAGGACAGGACACTGAGTATGGTTATGAAGCAATGTATGGTGCACGTTATGGCACATACAAGCTCATGCTGACAGACTGGGACTGGCATGAAGTAAGAGACTTTGCAGCCCTTGATCAGATTTGGGAAGAAGAACAATCTTGGTTGGATACTAACTTTACAGAATATGGTGTGCAACTTAGACGTAAACTAGAACTTCCTATTGTGGATTATACAGCAGAAGAGAGCCGGTTCTTTAAACACTACTACAGTCAGACTTATCACGCATATGATCCTATGACTACAGAACTAGAAGTTATTAGGAAAGTTGAAGGATGGTAAATGTTTAAGAAACTTAAATTAAATATAGATTACGACAAGTTTTTACAAGCAGACTTTACATTACATGAAGGTAGTTGTATTAGTCATCAGGTACATGAACTAACAGATCTTCATAAAAAATATGGTGCACCTACTGCTTACGAATACCTTAATACTCGCATACATCAGTTATGGTATACTAAGGATGATATTGATTTCGATGAAATTGGCAATCAGATAGGTATCGAAGTTGTTACTGTCAGCGCCATTAAACAACCCCCAGGTTGTGTTATACCACTACATAGAGATACATTTTATCAGATCAATAAAAAATTTCCTGAAAGAACAGAACTTAAAGTACGTGCCAATATACATATGGAAGATTACTGTCTGGGACATTTTATACAGTATAGCGAAGACGGTAAGGAATTTAAAAACTTTACACATTGGAAACAAGGTGATGCATTACTATGGGATAGCAGTGTAATACATCTTGGTGCTAATGCAGGCATGCAAGACAAATACACCATGCAAATTAGTGGGTTTTTGCGTGAAGATTGATTTAACAAAATACTGCGGTGCTAGTCACATTAGAGACACTCATCTTCTAGCACTAGAAATAGCAGCAATACATAAAACAGGTAAACCTATTGTTTTAAGTTTAGGTACTGATGGCTGGGATATTGTTGCCAATGGTATAGAAAATATAGTAAAAGACATTGCCAATAAACTTCATATTCCGTATAGTAATATAACTTTTGAATCTACAGATAGGCTAGGCAAAAGTGAAACATTTGTTGTAAATACAGTTAAAAACCGTCTACTGCCAAAAAATTTAAAACCTATTGACTTCAACAATCCATATAAAAATAATTTTGGTTTGTTTACAGGTAGAGGTACTAATGAACGTTTATATGCATTTTGGAAATCAAGAAAGATGCAAAACTGTATCGCTACTTGCCATGTAAACATTAATAATACTTTAGAATCCAACTGTGATTTCACTCCCTTTATTTGTGAAAACAACGAAAAATGGCAGGAAATAAAACCAATCCTGCCCTATAGTGATATTATAGATAAAAATTTTCATTTCGGTACACAAGATACATTTACACAGATTTGTAGATTTGACTTGGATCCAATTTGGCATGAAACGTATAATAATATAGCTATTGAAATTGTGTGCGAAACAAATATAGCTTCTGGAACTTTTTTTATGACAGAAAAAATATTTAGGCCAATATATTACGGTAGACTTTTTCTAGTAATAGGAAGTCCTAACTATGAGCGTAATCTCAGAGAATTAGGTTTTGATACGTTCGATGATATACTAGATAAAACCTATGATACCGAAAGCAGCTATATAAGAGTGGATAAAGTTTTTAATAGTTTACAAAAGTTTATGCGAAACCCTGTAGACTACAACACTATAACTGACAGGCTTAAAAATAATCAACAACGTTTGATAGAGTTAGCCAATGAGTGACTATCTGACAGACGCAAACATAGCAAAAGCACGTATGGCAGGTGTTAGCGGCAGTTTCTGCTTGGCAAAATGGAAACAAGTTAGTTTACATCTAACAACAGGGCATACTAACAGTTGCTACCATCCCCCATTGCACCGCATACCCGTAGAGCCACTAGCAAGTAATCCAAGCGCACTACACAATACAGCACACAAGAAAGAACGACGTGCCGAAATGATGGCAGGTGTAAAGTGTGCCGAATGTAACTACTGTTGGAATATTGAGAAAAACGGTGACCTCAGTGATAGGCATTATCGCAGCGGTGAGCCTTGGGCTATGGAGGCATTCGAAGACATTGTAGCAAACCCACAAGCAGATGTTAATCCCAGTTACGTAGAAGTTAACTTTAATAACAGTTGTAATCTAAAGTGTAGTTATTGTAGTCCACAGTTTAGCAGTACATGGGAACGTGAAGCAGATGAGTTTGGTGCTTATCCTACAAGCACTCCTCATAATGATCCTGCACATTTTAAAGGCGAACGTAAGCCTATTCCTAATAGGGACACTAATCCATATCGTGAAGCATTCTGGCGTTGGTGGCCAGACCTATACAAAGACCTTAAACACTTTCGTATGACCGGCGGCGAACCTACCATGGATCCAAACACCTATCGTGTGTTTGATTATGTACTTGAGAACCCAAAGCCTGATCTTCACTTAAACGTAACAAGTAACTTTAGTGTGGACGAACGTATCTTTACTCGCTACATGGACTATGTTAAACGACTATGCACTGGCGAACAAATAGAACACTTCATGCAGTTTGTCAGCTTGGATACTTGGGGTGCACAAGCAGAATACATTAGGCATGGACTTGACTTTGAACTTTGTAAGTCACGCATTGAACAGTTTATAAAAGAGGTTCCTGAGCGTTCCAGTCTTACCTTGATAATTACAATGAATAATTTAAGTATTATTAGTCTGCAGAAACTGCTAGAGTATATTTTATACCTTCGCAAGACTTATACCAAAAGTTATCAGCGTATTTGGTTTGATACTCCATTACTGTATACTCCTGAATGGCAAAGTATGCAGATATTAACTCCGGCATATCAGTTATATCTTAAAGACTGTATAAAATTTATGGAATCCAATTTAGATGAGATGCACGGATTTAAGGACTACGAAGTACTAAAGATGAGACGTGATCTAGCATGGATGCAAGGTGTGGATAATGTAAGTGACATTGATACACGCAGAGCAGACTTTTATAGATTTTTTAGTGAACATGATCGCAGACGCGGTACGAACTTTTTAGAAACATTTCCTGAAATGTCAGAGTTTTGGAATGAGTGCAAATACATTGCCAATAGTTTTAGCTAAAGAAGTACTTCCTAGGTATTTTACTATCGCTGATAGCACTAATAGCTGGTATCTAACTCCTACAAACACTTTTGACTTTGTAAGCAGATCAAGCAACATTCTACTAGTTACTGTCGGAGATAGTTGGACTTGGGGTAGCGATATAAGCGAGAACAACTCTGACGATGACTATAGATTAAAATCCGTTTGGGGAAACCAACTCTCAGGTATGATGGGCTCGGACTGGTTAAATCTCGCATTGTGTGCTCAAGGAAATCAATGGATGGCTAACAGGATAACTGAGTTTGCCAATATTGTGCCATTGTTAAACTATGAAAAGATCCTAGTAGTCTGTGTGTTTACAGGTGCTGGTAGAATGTTTAACACAGATATTGATCATGACTTTGACTACGTAGAGTGGTTCAAACAAAATATAAACACACCTAATGATTATTACAGTCTTTTGGAATTGTTAAATACAACGGCTATAAAACAAATACGCAACAGTTTACAGTTTCCTCACGTTAATCTATACCTTACTACTAATATGATAGATAGTTTAGGTTTCACTTCAAGTTTTGACGCTTGGTACAAAACAATAGGAATTACTGACGACAAATGTGTCTATACAGATATGACAGCAGTTGAAAGACTGCTGACTATCGAAGAGTTTGTTAGCGGTAAACAACTAGTAGACTTTAAGCAATGGATGTTACAGCTAATAGACAGTGTTGAATACAGAGAACAGCATTACTCAGATACTAATATATTCCGTAATCAACATCCGTTAGCAGACTATCACAAACAATGGGCAGAGTACGTATATGAAAATATTAATTACAGGTAACAGAGGCTTTTTAGGTAGCCACGCACAAAAATATTTTGCAGATCAAGGTCATGCTGTTACAGGCATGGACATTCAAGAAGACATACGCAAGGGTATGCCCAATGAAAACTTTGATGTGCTCATACATTTTGCAGCCTACGTAGGAGGACGCAAAGGTATCGATAATAACTATTGGCGTATTGCAGAGAACGCTGAACTAGATAGGATTGCCTTTAGTTGGGCAGAACAGCATTGTGGTAAAATACTTTACCCAAGTAGTTGTGCAGCATATCCCGTGGACCTACAGCATAAAACTGGTACTCCTATGCAAGAGGATACATTTGGCAGTAGTGATACGTTTGACTTATACGGTATGGAAAAACTTATGGCAGAACGTATGCTAGAGTTTTGCAAAATACCTAGTATGGTTGTTAGACCTTTTAGTATATATGGACCTGGACAGAGCATGGACTATCCGCTACCTGCTATTATCGAACGTGCCAAACGTAAGCAGTGTAGTGTATGGGGTAGCGGGACACAAACACGTGACTGGGTTTATATTGACGATGCACTGGCTATTTGGAACACGCTAATCCAAAGAGATGATAGTATAACAGTCAATATTGGAACAGGTATTCCAATTGACTTTATTGAAGTCGCGGAAACTATCTATGAACTTATATGGGGAGAGCGTGTGCCTGTAGAGCGAGACACTGATGAGCCAGAAGGTGCAGGTCATAGATATGCAGATACTACTCGTATGAAGAGCTTGGGTCTAGAATGCCCAACCAGTTTCAGAGACGGTGTTAGGAATATGATCTAATGCTAGAACGTGTAGGCACTCATTTTCCAATTAGTTGGCAATATGGCCCTGAAGAAAAACACATTTTTGACAGCACAGTACAACAAGTAGCTAGTGCTTTTCCTAACGATCGTAATCTCGTTATTAATACAACTTGGTTTGGTAGTCAGTTTGAAAACAACGAATATAAACGTGCAATGAGCTTTACGCACGATTTTGATAACTTGTTTTTACTAAGTGTAATTGATCCGGTATATCTTACCAGCGAAGATCTAGATAGTATTGTAAAGAAATATAATATCAAAAACATTTACCGTATAGGCATGTTTGAAAACAGTCCCTATGAATGGAACTTCCATGGACTAATTGGCAAAGACTTAATGCCAAAGTACACTGAAGATCAAGTAGTTATGCAACAACCTATATACATGTACATGCTATATCAACGCAAACCTAGATTACATAGAGTTGAGATAACTGAAATACTTAGACTAAGAGATTTACTCAAACATGGTATAGTGACACTAGGTGGACCACAAGAGGGAATTGACTGGCAAGGTGGCATACAACACTGGGAACCAATAACTATCGAAGACTATCCAGAAAACTATCTGCACAACGGCAGTCATGATGATTTTGCAGGTATTCCGAATGATCTAGTAACATTAGGCAGACTAGATTTATGGCAGAATCATTTCTTGAACATTATCAGTGAAACTGTTTTTGACGAATGGCAACCGTTGTTAGTTACGGAGAAAATGTGGAAAGCTACAATAGGATTACGTCCATACATTGTACACGGAAATCCTAAAACCTATGCATGGATGCGTAATCATGGGTTTAAAACATTCAATCATTACTGGGATCATATACCAGCTGAAACACAAGGCCCTCACGATACTGTGTGGCAAGTGTTAGAGCATTTACAAACACAGGATTTGACTAGTATGTATAGTGACATGCTAGACGATCTACGTTATAATAAAGAACGTTTTTATGAGTTCAGTAGTGAACAAGAATACAAAATGGAACATATCTTTGAATGGATGATCTAACCTACAAGCAGCAGGTCCTCGATAAACTTAGTCCGACCTTCTGCGGTGCTAAGTGGTACAATGCCACCATATGGTTAGGTAGTGGCATGACCACCAGTTGCCATCATCCATTGCCACATAAAGTAGATCCTGTTGAGGTAGAAGCAAACCCAAAACTGTTACATAATACACCGGAGAAAAAAGAACAAAGACGACAAATGCAGTGTGGGGAACGACCACAGGGTTGTGAATACTGTTGGAAAATAGAGGACATGGGTTCTAACTTTATAAGTGACCGTGTATACAAAAGTAAGATATATACTGATGAGGAATTACAAGATGCGCGAAATAGCCCGCATGATAGTGACGTCAATCTCCGAACACTCGAAATTGCCTTTGATCGTACCTGCAATTTTGCTTGCAGTTATTGTAATCCTGCTTTTAGTAGCACATGGGTAAAGGACTTAAAAACAAATGGTAGTTATCAAGGCCTTGTTAGTGATGGCCGCAACCACTTTACTCACGTTCATAGTAGTAGCCAGCTTTATGGGGTGGAGGATAGAAATCCTTACGTAGAAGCATTTTTTAAATGGTGGGAAACTGATCTCCACAGTACACTACGTGAACTACGAGTAACCGGCGGTGAGCCAACAATGAGTGCAGACTTGTGGCGTTTGATAGATTGGTTCAAAGCTAACGTAGACAAAAGTCAAACCAAACTTGCTATTAATAGTAACTTAGGCGGTAAGCAGGAATTCATTGATAGACTAATAAGCGCACGTAGTTATTTGCCTAGTTTGGATGTTTATACAAGTTGTGAAAGCACTAGTGCAAGAGCAGAATATATTCGTGATGGTTTGGACTTTGAATACTGGTGGGAAAATATTTGTAAATTAAGTGAGGCAGGCATCGGTACACATTGTATGATGACCATTAACGCATTGTGTTTAGAAACACTACCGGATCTAATCGATCAAATATTACAAGCAAGAAAACTGTTAGGAAATAACTTTGCAGTATTCAGTTTAAATATATTACGCTTTCCAAGTTTTCAGTCGCCCTTAGTACTTCCTAATGATATTCGTAATCGTCACGCTGATAGACTAGAAGACTTATACAAACGTTGGGCACCCAAGTACCTTAACCGCAGCACGCCAATGCATCAGTTTGAACAAGGACAGTTGGAACGACTGGTAACATATTTGCGTACAGTAGAAACGCCGCATAGTGAAGCGTTTGAAATGCCTAAACTACACAACGACTTTAAAAAGTTTTATAGGCAGTATGATGTGCGCAGGAATAAAAACTTTACTGAGACTTTCCCAGAATTAGCTGAATGGTATAACAGTCTATGACAGACAAATTAGAAAATTATTATAAAAACTACGATTATCATACACGTAAACCTGTGTACATTGATGTAGAAGATCTTACAGACGTGCAGCGTGACAGACTGTTAACCAGTGAATCATTTTGTATACTGCCATGGATTCACTTGCATGCGTTTCCAGATGGCCGTGCCTATCCTTGTTGCTTGGGACTAATGGAACATCCAGTTGGTAACCTGCGTGAACAGACTATGGCTGAAGTATGGAACGACGAACCATTACGTGAAATGCGTCGTAACATGTTAGCAGATAAACCTTGCAAACAGTGTACCAAATGTTATGAACAGGAAGCAGCAGGCTTTGTTAGCATGCGCTACAGTCAAAACAAAAATGAAGGTCATCACATTGCGGTTGTAGATGAAACACTAGATGACGGAACACTAGATCGTTTTGAACTCAAGTACTATGACATACGCTTTAGTAATTTATGTAACCTAGCTTGTCGTACATGCGGTGATATTTTTAGCAGCAACTGGGTAAAAGAAGCAAAGAAGATGAGTTGGTTACCACAGGATCATCCCAACGTGCAGTACGCAGGACGCTACGAAATGGACATGTGGGAACAGTTAGAACCACACATAGACAGCATAGAAAACATTTACTTTGCAGGTGGTGAACCACTAATGATGGCAGAGCATTACAAATTGCTTCGTGAACTATTACGCAGAGGCCGCACAGATGTTAGACTAAACTACAATACAAACTTTACAGAGCTAGTATTCAAACAGCAGGATGTGCTGGACATGTGGAATGAGTTTGACATTGTAAGCATTGGGGCAAGTTTGGATGCAAACTATGCACGTGGTGAGCTCATGCGTAAAGGTACAGAGTGGAGTAAGATTGTAGCAAACAGAGAACGTATGCTAGAGAAGTGTCCTACTGTAGATTTTTATGTAAGTTCAACACTAAGCCTGATGAACAGTTATAATATTGTTAACTTTCATAGAGAATGGGTAGAGCTAGGACTAGTCAAACCCAGTGATTGGAATGTTAATATATTACAAGATCCTGTGCGTTTCCGTTTGGATGTACTACCCAATGACATGAAGACTGAACTAGTAGATATATACAATGAACATATTGCATGGCTTGAACCGCAGGATCATTTAACAAGAGCTACAAATGGGTTTAAGAGTGCAGTAAAGTATATGCAAACAACTGATAACAGCAAGCTCATTCATGAGTTTGTTATGCGGGCTAAGGAACTTGATCGTTGGCGCAATGAAAGTTTCTTCAGCGTATTCCCTGAACTCGAAAGATTACAAGACTATGCATAAATGTATACTGCCATGGATTAGTTTGGAAACAACACCACTAGGCGGTGTTCGTCCCTGTTGTTTGTACAAAGGTGAACTACCTGGATTAAACTTGCGTACACATACTTTAGAAGAAGCATTTAACAGCAGTGCAATGCAAGAGTTGCGAGAAACTTTTGAACAAGGTAAACAGCCTGAACAGTGTGAACGCTGTTGGATTGAAGAAACGGCTGGAAAAAAGTCCAAGCGTGAATACATGTTGGAAAAGTTTAAGCACGTACCTTTTGAACCTGACCTAATATTCCTTGATCTTAAACTAGGCAACATCTGTAATCTTAAATGTCGCATATGCGGCAGTTGGAGTAGCAGTAAATGGGCACAAGAACAAATTGCACAGTTTGGGGACAAGCATATTGCCAAGCAGTGGTTACGAGAGGGCCAATGGCCAAGACGCAGTCAAGGTTTTTGGGACAATTTGGATAGCCTACTACCAAATCTAAAGTACTTTGAATTTACTGGAGGTGAACCTTTCCTTATTAAACAGCATTTTGATTTACTACAACGTGCAGTGGATCAGGGGCATGCAGGCGAGATTGACATCCACTATAACACAAATGGCACACAGTTCCCCAAACAGCATGAAGTATGGCGGCACTTTAAACATGTACAGATTGCATTTAGCATAGACAATACCGGCAAACGTTTTGAGTATGAACGTGATGGCGCAAAGTGGCGTACAGTAAATCGTAATATCAAACGTTTCATTGAAATGAAGGAACAAGGCTATCCATTTAGTTTGCAGTTGTGTATTACTTGGAATCTACAGAACACTTATTACATGACTGAGATACTTAACTGGGCAAAGCAGAGTGGAATAGATGACATACACTTTAATCTAATGCATGATCCTGAGGAGTATAGTTTACTCAATCTACCTCGCGATGCACATGCAGAGTTTATGCATAGACTAGACAAGGCAATAGTTATGCACAGTGACTATGCAGATCAGATCCGTAGTATTAAAGCAATTACACTTTCTCAGCCTGTAATTGATCCAGAGAAGATATTTGCAAAAATACGTGAGACAGATAAGTTTAGAGGCGTAAGTTTTGCAGATACACATCCAGAAGTTGCGAGATTAATAGGTTATGAATGAATGGGAAATATTAGGCTTTACCTTGTATAATGGTACACTAGACAATTATGAATTTGGAAAATATTATCAAGAGTGTGGCACAGATCTAGAATTTTTAAAACACGTCACAGATAAAACCAATACGTATCTTGTAATGACAGGAGATTGGAGTCAAAAGCCGCCCCCCAAAGGTTACGATACCTATATTATAACAAATTTAGGCGAATGTGAGAATATTGACTTGGTAGACACCATAAAGAAGTATACCGGCAGAAAAATTATAATAACAAGTCAACATTTAGGTGACACTGTGAACACCTTAGATGTAACATATTTTCATATGGAACATTTACACTGGTATACACATCCTAATTTTAAATGGTTTGCAAAAATACCAAGAAAGAATTTAAACCAAAGGCAATATACATTTGGTTGTCTAAATCGTAGAGCTGATTGGCATAAAGAGGAAATACTCAAACATCTGTTGGATAATTATCCTGATACACAGTATACGTGGTTGGAAAACCCGGTTAACCCGACGTATCAGTCAAAATATAATATACCAAAACGCAGTATCGCCGGAGATCAATGGTCAACTGACAATGTAATTTGTAATGATTGCAAATTAATTTGGACAAATGAAAGTTTATGCAATAGTCATGATAACAGATTGCATGGTTATTTGACAGAAAAAATTATTAAACCAATAGTATCAAAGAGTATGTTTGTAATGACTGGACAAAGATTAGGCTACGCACGGTTACGTGGATTAGGATTTGAAACGTTTGAAGATTATTTTGGTATTAATTGGGACGAAGAATGGGATTTCGAAAGAGTTGATTATGTCAAAAACTTAATAAGCAACTTTAGTTTTGATCTCGACCAACAGGATCAAGTTGATTATAATTATGACTATTTTTACAATAAGTTTTTTGATGTGATTAACAAACGCAACATGCAAACTAAAGAAAAAATACTAGAGTTTATAAATGGATAAACCAGATAACCTATGTATGGCTCCCTGGACGCATACCTATCTAAGTCCACAGACAGAGCGTAGGTTATGTTGTGCTAGCAGAGAACCTGCACAAAACTTCCGTCAGTATATAGACACTGCTGATGGCACAAATGAATATGTGCCACAAACACTAGAAGAATGGTGGAATGGCGAACATATTCGCAGAGTACGACGTCAAATGCTAGCAAACGAACTACCACCTGAGTGTGAAGTATGTGACAAGAAGTTACTTAACACAGATGTTTACCGTGATTACTTTTGGCATTTATTCAAACACAAGTATGATGACATAGCACGAACAACGGATGACACAGGCTATACTAGTATGCAGCCTGTTAGTTGGGACTATCGTTTTACTAACCTATGCAACTTTAAGTGTCGTATGTGCGGTCCAATGCTGAGTAGCAGTTGGGAAGCAGAAGCACGTATGGATGGTAAAATAGAACCTTGGATGGAAACATCTGTAAAGCAAGCCATTGACCAGTTTCAAAAAGATACTGTAGAACAGGAGTTTGCTAGTGCAGTCGAGGAACATCGCGTTGAGGAAATATACTGGGTGGGCGGAGAGCCACTTATGTATGAACAGCACTGGCGGTATATGCAACGCATTATAGAACTTGGAGATGGTCCACGTATATACGCTAGGTACAATACCAACCTTAGCCGTATTGAGTTAGGTGGTTGCAACCTTTATACTGACATACTTGCGAAGGTAAGAGACTGGCAAATCTGTGCTAGCCTTGACGGTGTTGGTGAGGTTGGAGAGTACATACGTACTGGATTAAACTATAACAAGTTTATAGAAAACTTCAAGCAAGGTTTAGAACATAGCAAGCATCGTAGACAAATGCGACTGGACTTTACACTAACTACGCCTGGACTAGGCCAAATTCTAAAAATACAAGAGCTAGCCAATGAGTTAAATGTGGATCTATTAGTAAAGGTGTGTTTTGCGTTTACGCCAGATATTGCAATGTCTCCTTTATTCTTGCCCAAGCAAGAGCTTCATGCTATAATAAATCGTGTACTTCCTCTAACCAATGGGGCAATGCATGATGTGTTGGTAAACTTACTCAATCGGCCTACGTTTGCTGAAGAGTATCCCGACACATATCAAGAGGCTAGACGAAAAGCCAAAAAACGAATGGACCTATACGACAGTCGTAGGAGTGGTTTAAAGTTTATAGATACCTTAAGAATTGGTAATGATCCTTGGGTGTATGGTAAACTAAAGCAATGGTGGGCAAGCATTGATACGAGTAGTTCTTAAAAGCCCTTACAAAGGTGGCGGTGAGTTAGACTACACAATAACTCCCCACGATATTCCCTTGGCTCGTGCATGGAAGTCTGCTCTAGTAGATATTCTCGAGCGTGGGCTACACTTGGAAAAGAACTTTTGCTTTATGGGGTTTCCAAAACAGACACGTGGTCTGGAAGCAATGCTATCTGACCTTAATCGGCATATTACTCGTATTAATAGGAGCCCTCTAAAATATAATATTGATGAAGAGTATACTCTGGATACTGTTTGGTACCATCCAGACAAATATAAGTTTGATAAAGATCCTGAGTATATTAAACACGACACGTTTAATATGCTACACAATCATTTTGAAATATTACAAGGCACGGTTGGCAACATGAGCCAGTACTATCATGAAGCTAACCCATATGTAAAGTATAGTATCAGACAATTGAATAATCTGTGCCACGAAATGGAATCGTATATTCTTAGTCGTGTAAAGCATGAGCGTAATCCCTACTGGACTCGTCCTAGCCAGATCACTACATTTTTAAATGCTCCACGCTTACATTTACAAGACGAATATCGCGATGGATTTATAACTAACGGATATGATCGTGTATTTGGTGGTGTTTATATGCACTGGTGTCAGATCGGTAAAACATACTTCGAAGTTTTCCGTGATGAAGGTGCGCCTAAACTTACCAATGCTGTATGCGAAGCAATTACAGATTTAAAATATTATAGCGGAGAGTTTGATATTGAATGGGGTCGTGATGTAGTACGTGGTGGTGATCAACCCTGGCATGATAGTACTATGGACAAGTATTACTCTTGGCTTACAGAAAACAGTAAAGACATAAATGATCCCATGCTTAGTTTAGGTTATTTGCCACTAGGGCAAGTAGATGTACTAAGTAGTTTTGGAACAACCGATCCTGAACAGATTTGGGATATGATGAGCCCTCTCTTAAACATACATATTATTGAAGTAGATGGTGTTCCCTACTACTTTAATTATACTGTAGACGATGAAGACTATGAAAATGTGCAGATGCAAGCACTAGGATTATTATAATGAAATGGATTCGCAACCTTATTAATAGAATTAAACTTGAGATACAGTATCGCAAGCGACTAAAAGAACTACGTAAAAGAGATCCTTTTATTTACAAATGAAAATTAAAACATACATGGGTGTGAGCGCCGGCTTTCATGATGCTGGTGTGAGTGTTGTAGACGGTAACGGCAATATATTATTTGCTGGTCATAGCGAACGCTATAGCAAAATTAAAAATGATGCTGAACTTAATGATGGCATTATGCAAGAGGCACTAGGATACGGGATGCCTGATGTAATTGCATGGTATGAACGTCCTTGGCTAAAAAAGACACGTCAAATTTATAGCGGTGAATGGCGAAAGGCTTTGAACGATAAAAGTCCTAGGGCACATCTAAGTCCTTACCTCAATGATGTTATGCCAACATCTGTTAGCATGGACAGTCGACCTACTAGAAGAATTCGTACATACAGCCATCACTTGAGTCATGCAGCAGCAGGATTTCAAACTAGCCCATTTGAAGAAGCAATGGTTGTCGTCATCGATGCCATAGGAGAATGGGATACTATTACAGCATGGCGAGCTTGGTATGACGACGATGGTCATGCACAATATCAAAGATTATATCGTCAGCTTTATCCTCATAGTCTAGGTTTATTTTATAGTGCTATGACACATCGTGTAGGCTTGAAGCCTATGGAAGAAGAATACATTCTAATGGGTATGGCTGCATACGGTAAAAAAGATGCATATCGTGACGTATGGGAAATGGCTATTGATCAGGATCACAAACAAAAATTTAAACGAAACTTTCATACAGGCATAGAATACGAGTTTGGTGCTGAATACGGCAAAGAGACTCTTGCTCGTGCAACTCAGTTAACCACAGAACGTTTTTTAGGAACTTTTATGCGACAACTTGCAGGCACACGTTGGGGTTTACACTTACAAAATTGTGTGTTCATGGGTGGAGTTGCTCTTAATTGTGTGGCAAACAGTCACATCAGAGATATATGGAATGATATGTGGATTATGCCTAATCCAGGAGACTGTGGTTCAAGTCTAGGCGCAGCCGCGCTAGCATATGGTAAACAGTTAAACTGGCAAGGGCCGTATTTAGGCACAAACATTCCTGGAGAATATCCAAGTGAAGAGATTATTGGTGAGCTACAGCGTGAAGGTATTGTAGGAGTTGCAAGTGGTCGTGCAGAGTTTGGTCCACGTGCCCTAGGTAATCGTAGTCTACTTGCTGATCCACGTGGTGCAGATATCAAGGACCGCGTAAACGAAATCAAACGTAGACAAAAGTTTAGACCTTTTGCGCCTATGATACTCGAGGAACATGCACAAGATTATTTTAAAATGGACGGGGATAAAAGTCCATATATGCAACATACCTATAAGTGCAAGCACCCTGAACGTTTTCCTGCCATTGTACATCATGACGGTACGAGCCGTGTGCAAACCGTGGGCAAGGATGATAAGACGGGTGCTAGAGATTTATTAGAGAAATGGTATGTGTTAACGGACTGTCCTATGCTACTAAACACTAGTCTTAATATTCGTGGAGAGCCAATGGTAAATGATCGCACAGACGCAAATCGTTTTGAAAAGAAATATGGAGTAAGAGTATGTTCCTAGCACATATGAAAAAATGGATCGGTGCATACCTACTAGCACTACTAGTTCTAATGATTGTAATAGATGATCCTAATGATGATTATCCACAGTGGGTATGGTGGTTAATAGTTCCTGTAGTACTGTGGAAAGTTCCTCCCTTTAGTGTAGGTGATTGGTTCTGGGGCAAGGTAACCAATATATTGGCATGGATATTACGTCCATTTACACGCTGGCAAGCAACATGGCCACGTTGGGTGCAATGGGTATTTGGTATTGTTGTCATTATACTATTTGAAGAGTTCGTCTTACGTCCTCTTGGCTATACGATGTATCCATGGAGAATGGATTTAGGACTGTGAAAGAAAAGCACAAAGTAGCACACATGAAAGCAGCGTTTGCATATGCTGAATGTAGTACTGCTGTCAGATTAAAGGTTGGTTGTGTGATTGTTAAAGACAATCGTGTTATTAGCATTGGCTACAATGGGATGCCCAGCGGCTGGACTAATGAATGTGAAGATGAGGTCTTTTCTAAAGTATCTAAGATTGAGGTAACAAAGGAGTTAGTTACTAAACCAGAAGTGCTTCATGCAGAGTCTAATGCTATCGCGAAACTTGCTCGCTGTAGTGAGAGCGGCGAAGGTGCCAGTGCTTTTATAACACATCAACCTTGTATGGAATGTGCTAAACTTTTATATCAAAGCGGCATTAGTGAAGTGTATTATGTGCATCCATATAGACTGGATGCTGGACTAAAGTTTCTGCAGGAATGTAACATACCAGTGGAGCAATTAAGTGATTCCTAAATTATCAAATTTTGAAATTTACCATGATATTTACTGGAAAAACGAACGGTCGAGTATAGTAACATTAATCCATTGGGACGACAATTTTGATAAAGATATTGTTGAATGGGTAAAACAGGTTACTGACAAAAAAATAAACAACCTTTACACAAAATATTACAGACTGTACAGTTTTTGTTATTATCCCTCTCTGTTTATCAATCATTTTTCAAACTTTAACTATGTTTATAGACCCGAATTATTATTTTTAAAATTTCAGAATGCTGTAAATTTTGATCATACTTTTGATGAGTTGCCTAAACTTAGGAAAGTCTCCCTTGAGAAAACTTTTTGTTTCCTTAACAACCGACCTACTAAGCCAAGAAAAGAACTATTTTATTTTTTTAAAGACAACCAGTTATTAGATTTATCATATGCAAGTTATAATAATAATAGCCAGCGCGGCTATATAGAAGATGAAATAGAACAACCGTATAAAAACTTTTTGGAGGACAAAGTACATAGGGATATAGGTCCCAATGTAGGAAACTTCTATCCTGTGCATAACTTTTTGTTTGACGTATGTGCAGAAACCTACTGTACAGAAAATTATATAGGATTAACAGAAAAAAGTATTAAACCTTTTTTATGGGGCTACATACCTCTTATCTATGGACCCAGGGGCACTTACCAGTATCTTAAAAATTTAGGATTTGATGTTTTTGATAACATTGTTGATACAAGTTTTGACAATGAGTCTAATCATGATGTCCGTATGTGGAGATTCCAGCAAGAAGTATTGAGGTTAAGTAAAATACCGTTAACAGAATATGATATCGTTCAACTCGAATCTAGATTTAATCATAATAGAAATGTGTATCGAAAGAATGTCCAACGCAGTCTAAACACACTCAATTGGATTGAACAGGAAACTAATTTTTTAATTAATAATAGGGAGCAGTATCTTGGATTTTAATCGTGTAGTTTTTTTTGGAGATAGTTGGGTATATGGAGCTGAGTTAGATAGTAAGTGGTCTTTTCCTTGTTTGTTAGGATCAAACAACTATGGTGTTAACGGAACAAGTATTCCTGGATTACTTAGACGTTTTAATGAGGTACGAAAAGATTTTAGTATAGCAATTTTTTGTTTGACAGATCCAAGTAGACAGATGTTTTACAAAGATTACAATAACTACATAGATTATTCAGAAGGCACTGCCCAAGAAATTAGTGAACTTCGCATACTACAAATGACTGGCAACGACTACAATGATGACATAGTTGCAAGCCAAACTCTTTATATTTTATATAAATGGTGCCAGGATTTGGGTATACAGTGCTACTTTGTAAATTTATTTGCAGGGCAGTTAGCAGAAAGTTTCTTGTACGATCTGATTCCAGATAACGCATGGTTAATTAGTAAACGTTCTTGTTTAGTCAAAGAAGTTTTTGACACACAAAATTACTTTGCAGAATATCCACATTGTGGAGATTTTTCATGTTGGCTACAAGATAATAATAGTGATGTTCAAAATTTTATAAGGCCATGTGAAATGCATCCTAACAGAATAGGACATAGGGCTATAGCTGATTTCATTATGAATAAGTTTTTATAGAATGTTTGATATCTTTTGCATGCAGATTACAGGTAATACTGTTGACCTACCAGCCCACACACAATACACTCGTTGGAACGGTACACACCTAGATACAATACGTAGGTGTGTTAACCGTGCTCGTACAGAGTATGTGTGGATTGTAGCAGACTGTTGCAATTATGCAACATTTGATTTTACATGGCAACCTGCACCCTGGGAAGCAGATCAGATACACTGTTGGGCTAGCGGTAACCAGCAGTTTGGGGATACTTTCCTAGTGCCTGTAGCTGCTTTTAAGCGTCAACAAGAGGGCCTTAAACTACTAGAGTGGTACAAGCATATCAACTGGCATACAGAGCCCTATATACAGCGTTATGAGTGGCCTACAGTTGATAGTTTGAATGAACAAACAAGCCTATATGCATGGCACAAGCAAACTCCCGCAGACATTAACTATGATCCCAGTCTATGGAAAAAACGTGATCTACACGCCTTTACACAGAGCGGCAGTGTACTACTAGTGCCTAGGGACTGTAAACAGCATTTTAAGGACCAATTCTATGACTACCCATACATATTGCGTCATACGGACTATAATATAGAAGAAAAGCCACTAGATGTTGTATATCTTAGTAATGGTGAAAAAAACGCCGATAAAAACTGGTTTCTGTTAAAGGCACAGTGCCCTAGAGCCAAGCGCATAGACGGCGTCACAGGCAGAGCACAAGCATACAAAGCCTGTGCTGAGATAAGCGAAACACCCTGGTTCTTTAACGTGTTTGCTAAGTGTATCGTCGAGCCCGACTTTAATTTTAAGTGGCAACCGGACTGGCTACAAGGGCCCAAACACTGGATATTTCATAGTCGTAATCCTGTTAACGGACTAGAATATGGGCACATGGGTATTATTGCATACCACAAACAGATGGTGTTAGATGCTACAGAATGGGGATTGGATTTTACGCTAAGTGCTAGACATGGTGTAGTACCTGTCGTAGGAAGCACTGCTGACTTTAACACCACACCATATGAAACTTGGCGTACAGCGTTTCGTGAGTGTGTTAAACTTACTCAACAGTCGGACATTGAGAGTCGTTATAGACTAGAGCAATGGAGTACAGTTGGTAATGGTGAGAACGGTGAGTGGAGTGTGCGAGGTGCTGAAGATGCAGTCAAGTATGTTCAAGATGGAAATGATCTACAGCAAACCTTCGAGTGGGCTTTCCTCAAAGAATTCTTTGATAGCCACTACAACAGCTAACAGTTCTTCATCAGTCATATATGGATCGCAAGGCAACTGTAAAAACTTATGACAGTTTGCCACTGCTCTGTCTAGTGTAGCAATAGGCTCACTATAGGCACGTTTTGTTTCTATTTTACGATGTGTTAGATGTGCTTGTAAGTCAGCTCTACGTGATGTTTCAATAACAAACTTACTAACTTGTCCATCTGCATCAGTTACACACTTTACGTATCTGCCTAACTGCTGATGATAATCTCTAGCAATCTCCTGTCTACGCTCTTGCCAGAACGGGAAATGATCTAATTTAACTAGCATCTCAGCACAATCACGCTCGCTCATAATACTATTGCCACCAACATGCCCGTCTACTGTATGATGTCTACGTAATTCTTTTACTCTATCAATAACCTTTTTATCCCAGCTTACTACAGCACCACCATTGCCAAAGTTGGGTAATGCTTTTGTGGGATCAAAACTGTAAGCAGCAGTGTCTGCTTGTAAGGGCGCTCCAAAATGTTGAGCACCATCTTCTATTACAAAACAGTCATCAGGAATATGTTCAGTGTTTCCAAACAATCCTACCCATACCGCTGTTTCAATCTCTTGCGGAACTAAATTCCAATCAAGCAATCCATTAGGTTTAATGTCAATACACACAGGCTGACATCCTGCTCTTGCGATGCTATTGCTAGTAGCAATAAATGTTTGCGCAGGCATTGCTACTGGTCCATCTACCTTTTCTGCTATTAGAGCATAATACAAGGCATCACTGCCACTGCCTACTACTGCGGCATGTTCAACACCAGCAACAGTTGCTATTCTGTTTTCAAATTTTTCAGTAAATTCGCCCAACATGACACGACCTGATTTTAAAACCAGGTCGTTCATGCGTTCTAAACTTGGAGATAGTTCCTCGTATAGTCTATTCAGATTGTGTAGGCGTATCATCTTCTTGCTTTTGTTCCAGTTCTGGAACGTGTTTTTGTAACTGTAGAACAATATTTTCTCGAACTTGCTCCAAGGCCACTTCGCCCCGATCCAGCATCCACAATGCCTCGGTAGCTTTTACCCTTTTAGTTCTGGCTATATTAGCTGCAATGCTGACCAGTTCTAATCTACCAATACCAAGCTTTTGAGTAATACTATCTATATCAGGTGGAGTAGTAATAATTTTCTTAATAACTTTTGCCATTATTTTTTCCTATGTTCTGCTAGCCAACGTATTGCCCAAAAAACCATTTCTTTAGGATCTTCAAATGTCATAACAGCATTGCCTGTAACAGCATGACTGTCATGTTCTGTAAAATACCAACCCCAGCGACTTTTACATTTATTTGCCGCCCACCATATGCTCTCGCCAATTACACCATCACGCTCGAGGGGTATTTGATGTTCGTATACTTTCCAGTAACCGCAACCTTGTGGGTATGAATGTTTAGGTACCCAGTTGTGAGTTACGTCCATTCAAACATTTCGTCCGCAAGTGGGAACACATCTGCAATTACTCGTGCACACGCATGGGCAATATCCATGTGTTCTTTTTGAGTACCATTAGCACCACGTAGTTCAATGTAGTGTACCCAACTACGTAGCGTACCGTTCATATACATGCGGCTTACTGTATTGCCCTCAGGCAATACAGCTCTGGCTTGTTCTTTAGCAATACCATTCTCAATAGCCCACGCATATGCCTTTTGAGCAGCTTCGATAACATTGAGCTGTTTATTTTCCCATGTTGCTTGTAGACTAGCATCTTCTGTATCAATGCTGTTCTGCCTGTTTGTAGTATCCTGCAAACGTGCTTCACGGGTAACGAACTCTAAATCCTTTGTGGGATCAGCATAGCGTTGACTAAATTCCTGGAAACTAAAACTCCTGTGACGTAGGATCTGCCTTGCTATGTCACGAGTAGTTTCAATCTCCATACAAGCACTAACCATTTCTAGGGGAGACCAGTGCTTGTGTTTGATGAGATATTTGATGAGCTTGGCGCTAGTTTCCATGTTTAACTGTCCACTAGGGTTGCTGACTCTAGCACAGAACGCAATAAGGTCCTGCACATCTGCGTCAGTAAGACCGTGTTCAGTTAAAAACTCTGGACTGGCTTGACTAAAACTAACCAGGCTTACCTTCATTAGGCAGCAGCCTTCTTACGGCCACGCTTCTTAGGAGCAGGTGCTGGAGCAACACTCGGATCAAGTGCAGTTGCTTCTTCAGTAAGACGTGCAACTTCTGCCTGTAGTCCTGCAATCTGTGATTCCATTTGTGTTGCCTGCTTCAGCAGGTCTGCAGCAATATCTGCATCAGTTAGTACACCCTGAGCACTTGCAGCATATGCTGTATTGTCAATAGTCTTAGCCGGATCTGCTAGACCAGCTTGTGCATCAATCTCTGCCATACGCTTGGCAGCATCTGCACCTGATTCCATTTCAGCAATGATCTTGTTAATTTCATCTAACCGAGCGCCTGGTTTATTTGGTACTGGAGTCATGATAACATCCTGACAACGAATCTTCTTCATCCATCGTTCTGCATGTACTGCTTGTAGCAGATTACGACCATCAGTACCTACTACACGACTCATTGCTTCGCCTAGATGACTTGATGATTGTCCTGCGTTACTCTCAATACACCGCATAAGGTCATCATGAAATGATGTGGGTAGTTGACCTGGGTAAACTACCAGGCACATATGTTCCTCACCGGGAACTTCACGGAAAACTACTACGACGTTCTCCCCACCTTGTCTCCCAACATGTTTAAGCATCAGTATCTCCTGTTTGTTCTTCAGCCTCATCAGCCTGTGGCGCAGCAATCGCACCGTTAGCTGTTAGAAATGCCATTAGTTTGTTGTATAGATTGCCTACAGTAGCCATCTCGTTGGCACGAATGGCGCCCCTCTGTGCTACTGCCTGGATTACATTAGCGACCAAAACTAGGTCATTAATTTCTAAGTTGGGTGCAGCAGGCGCTTCGGCCTGTTCTGCTTCTGCTTCTGTCTCGCTTGTTTCTACTTGTGTTTCATCTGTCATTGTTATCTCCTAGATATATGTATAAGTATATGATAAAGGTTGTTTATCATGAAGTCAAAATTAATCTTAACTTTATTGTCTTTTTTTCTCTTTAGTAATATGGCGTATGCTCAATCTAAAATAGACACGTTACGTAACGGACTAAGTTCTATAATATCCTGCCAGGCCTCATATAAAATAGCAGCAGTTTATGTTGATATTTACCAGGCGTTTAAGGAGGACCTAGAAAAAACTGAACCTGCCGCTAGTGCCAATGCTATAAAGGAAAATCTTAAAGCTGACTGGGATGCCGGCGAAAAGATATCCGTAGAGATAGGCAACATACTTATTCAATCTAATAGCATTACTAACGATCAAATTATGGCGCTGTACACCTTAGAGCAAACTACGTTATTACAAAAAATTGTGGAATCTGTACCTGCTAAGGAGCAGATACAGATGTTATTCCACAAAAGCGCTCAGTGTTCCAAAGTTATAGAGGAACTAACCAAACTTCTTAAAAATTAGACTTGGTTAAGCTTTCATTCTAACCACAGGAAATTCAGCATACTGTGCTCTACGAGCGCCGCTGGGTCCACGTCCATGACGCATACCTACAGCAAATCCGTTCTCAAGTTCCACCCAATACTGTACATCCTCTTCATCGCCAGGCCATCCGCGGTTGCTACCATGCTTATAAACAACCTTTTGGTCACCAAACTCCCTGGCTGGAATTTCACGATCTTTGTACTTGTACAACTCCCACCAGGGCGCAAAGTCTTCCGCGAGTGTAAGGTCAGTCATCTTAGTTCTCCATAGCCTTAACAACATACTTGCCAAACCGGTCAAAAAACTCCTTAAAGTTCGCCAGCTTGTCCGGCTGGAAGGGCAGGTTGTAGTTGGTGATAGCCGTACGAGCACCCATAACAGTCATCTCCGTGGGGAAGAAGTCCATCATGAACCGGAAGAAGTTGTCAGCCATCTCGTGCCACCGCTTGGCGTCCTTCTTACCAAAGTCGTCGTAGGCATTCTTGAGCTCGTAACACATGCCAATAGTCAGGGCATACTGGGCGCTGATCTCCTTAATCTTGAGCTCCTTAACCTTGCCAGCAAGGATATCCGCAGGATGCGGCATGTCCTTGGCAACCTTACGGTGCGCCATAAACTTAATCGCAACACCCTCACCCACGCAACCGCTGACTAGGTCAGTGAGCTCGCTGTCAGAGATTGCGTCGTCCTCCAGGAAGCGGCTAACATAGGTCCAGCTACGCGGCGTAGCAAACGAGCGGCCGCTAGAGCGAGGATCAAAGTCCATGAGATCCTGCTTGGCGAAGCTGATATAACCCACCACATCTTCATTGATCTGGTTGTTAACAGCCCAGTTCAGCCAGCTCTCATAGTCCGGACGGACCTCAAGGTGGACGAAACGGTTGGCCAGCGGAGTGGGCATACGGTAGGTAACACCCTTGTCGCTCTCACGGTTACCAGCAGCAACGATAACCACGTTATCGGGAAGCTTGTAGGTGCCGATGCGACGGTTGAGAATCAGCTGGTAGGCAGCGGCCTGCACAGCCGGCGCGGCTGAGTTCATTTCATCCAGGAACAGGATGACAGTATCATACTCAGCAGCCATCTCCTCGCTGGGCAGATCCACAGGGGGAGCCCAGAGCATGTTATCCTGACTCTTGCTAAGGAACGGCATGCCACGCAGGTCCGTAGGCTCCATAAGAGCAACACGGATATCTACCAGGGCAGTATTACCCAAGGTGCCCTTGTCAGCAATGCCAGCCATAAGCTCGCTCTTGCCTACACCCGGAGGCCCCCAGAGGAAAACCGGAAGCTTATTGCGGAAAGCACGAACGATACGATTCTCGGCTTCTGCAAGAGTAACAGTACGGGCATCAATGTCTGCCATTTCTTTCTCCTTGTTTAACTAATATCTAAACATAGCACATCTGTGCTATGTGTCAACCTTTACGAGCCAGTGGTAAGCCGGAAGCTACCATCCTCAACGAGATTAAAGCCTTCGACAAACACATGCCAATCACCAACTTCACGTCTGGCCTGCTGGAAAACGGACTCAGCCGCTGCCCAAAAACCCTCTACAGTGTTCGTAGCAGTGAACGAGCTAAACTCATATTCCTGCAGGTTCTCGTCAAAAGCACGATAAGTTACACGATACATATCACGCTCTTCGTTAACAACACGGTCGTTGAGATCAACAATCTCTTCGCCAAACATGCTCCAACGAGTCTCAAAACCCTGCTCGTTGCGCTTGTTGTCCAAATCTTCGATAACTTTGTACATCTTGTCCATGTGCTTGCTCCTCATTTCCTATATATACATATTAGCACGTATAAGGGTTTCGTCAACCGTTTTAGGCTATTTTTTCACCTAAATCTATACGCCAATCAAAGCAAGATTCCATCATCCGAACAGTGTTTTCCCAGGTATCAGGAAACTGTGAAACCAGCATGCCGTTAGGGTCGCGACCCATGAATCCATCGCCAATCTTGGTGATTGTTACATCACCGCTCGAACAGTTGATCGACTCCCACGTTTCTGTGGTACGCCAATCCGATTTCTTCCATTCGCTTATAAACATATGCTTGCTCCTCATTTCCAACTTATGCTTCATAATAGCACGGGTAACCAGATAGTCAACCGTTTCTAACCTAAAAAAATCGCAGTTTTCTGCGGTTTAAAAAAATAATAGAATCGTAGTTTTCTGCGGGTTTTTTTGGTTGACGATAATAGCATCCGTGCTATTATACATTATAAGTTGAAATTGAGGAGCAAGAGATGATCCACGTAGTAGACAGTGTCGTAGCAGATATTCAGCAGATGACAGACCGCCAGCTGGACGATGTCGTCCATGCTATTAAGATGCGTCGTCAGCAGCTCACTAAGCAGAACATTCGCAAGCTGATGGTTGGTGATATTGTCAGCTTTGAGTCCACCCGCACTGGCTCAACTGTAACGGGCAAGGTCCGCAAGGTTGGTCGCAAGTGGGTGAATGTGTTCGAAGGCAATACCAACACTGTTTGGAAGGTTCCTGCTAACATGCTTACCCCTCTGCAAATTGGGGGGTAAGCGGTTGACAGCCGCTGTCCTTATGTTAATATATACATATAGGAGATACATATGACCACGACTACAGCAAACAAGAAGCACGTAAACCTCCCTGTGGGGTTCGAGACAGTTCGTCAGGAAGATCTAGATGCTCGCGAGAAGCTCACTACTGCTCGCGTTAGCCTGCTTCTCAAGGCAGCATGGTTTGGTAATATGGCAACTCGGTTGCCGCTTGTGAATGCAGATCAGTGGTTGCCCACAGCAGCTACTGACGGTCGCCACTTCTATTATAATAGCAAGTTCATCAACATGCTCAAGAGCAAGGAAGTAGAGTTCCTGTTTGGGCATGAGGTACTTCACAATGTCTACGAGCATCTGGGCCGTAGCAAGCTCAACAAACATGACGCTCAGATTGCGAACATTGCTGCTGACTTTGCTGTAAACGGAGATCTGGTGCAGAGCCGCATTGGTGAGCTTATTACTACAGTGCCTGCTCTACATGACCGTAAGTACTACAATATGAGCATGGAGGAGATTTACGACGATCTCTATGACAACGCTGAAAAGATTGATCTAGAGCAGTATATTGATATGCTGCTGGACGAGCATCTTGAAGGCGATGATGGCGAGGGCGGTTCTGGCGGCATTAGTGAGGACGAGAACGGTAACCTCAAGAGCTCGGGTAAGCCCACTTATTCTGACGAAGAGCGCAAGAAGATCCGTGATGAGATTAAGGAAGCATTAATCAACAGTGCCAAGCAGGCTGGTGGCGCTGGTAACCTTCCTGCAGGTGTTGCTCGCATTGTTAAGGATCTTACTGAGCCCAAGATGGACTGGCGCAGCATGCTTGCGATGAGCATTGAAAGCTCAATCAAAAGCGACTACAGTTTTATGCGCCGTAGCCGTAAGAGCTGGGGCAGTGACTTCCTGCTGCCCGGCATGGTTCCTGAGACTACCATTGATATTGCGGTTGCTGTGGATATGAGCGGCAGCATCAGCAACGAACAGGCCCGTGATTTCTTTAGCGAGATTAAGGCCATCATGGATATGTACACAGACTTCAAGATCAAGCTCTGGTGCTTCGATACCGAAGTCTATAACTACGCTGAGTTTGACGCTACCAACATCGACGACATCATGACATATGAGCCCCAGGGCGGTGGCGGTACGATGTTTGAATGTAACTGGAAATTTATGAAGGACAACGACATCCAGCCTAACCGGTTTGTGATGTTTACTGATGGTTATCCCTGTGGTACCTGGGGTGACGAATTCTACTGCGATACTGTGTTTATTATCCATGGTCCGGATAACATCAAGCCAGCATTTGGTAACTGGGCTTATTACGACAAAAAGGTTAACTAATAGGCTGAAGGGTATACAGCATCAGGAAACTAGCAGCATCAGATTCAGTTTTAAATCTGATGTCTGCACCTGCGTCACTCCATCTTATATTCCATAAACCATCCTGCGGCCCATAACTTTCGTGTAGTAGGCCCAGGATGGTTTCCTTTTGTTCTTCTACACTGTCAATTATTTCTACGTTACGATATCCCCAGTAATCATAATCATAAGGCCTATGACGAGTTTCAGGGAAATCTACACTTATTAGATGTAACCACTGACAGTTTTCTAGGTGCTTATTGTGTCTAAGACGATATTTTGTTGGCATTTAAGAACCTTTCAAAATCCTGGTTATGTAGTACCAGCCAGAAATAGGTTTGTTCACTAAACAGGATAACTTTGGGCCACCGGCCGCGCTGCACATAGTAGGGGCAGTTCATAAAACGATCCAAGTCTAAAAGGAACCTTTGGGTTATCTTTTGTTCACGGATGTCTATTTCCCAGCTTTCTAACTTAATATCTTCTACTAGACAAAAATACCCATTTTCAGTTAGCCTTAACCCTCCAGTATCTCTAATATTAAGCCAAAAGAATGCAAGCTCGTCACCGGCGGGCACAGTAGTAGTTTCAATGTTTTTTAGAAATGCTTGTGTGTATTCTTGTTTATTGGGCATCTGGGTAGATGATCTCACCACTGCTCAGTAATACTACCGTGAAGTCAGAGCAGTTGAAATTCTTATTAAGCTTTTTGGCAAGATTTATAGCATGGCCTGGATTGCTGAATGAGACCTTCTTATATTTAGGACCAGGATAGCTAATAAGCATATTACTACTCTTTAGATTAATAGGTTGGTTTTTATAGAATACACTCCAGATTCCTTCGCTAGCAAGGACCTGATCAGACTTGTAAGTCTGCTTATCAACCTTTTCTAATAAAACTGTGGGCTTGGGTCTACTCATGGATTTTCCAATTATAATACAATATTATTTATCTGGAAATATGAGTAGTTTATTAAAAATTTGGACCTAAGATCTCTATCTCAGTAGCCTGACGTTCTCGCTCAGCTAATAACTCATCCTGTATCTGAGTTATGTATCCAATAAGCTTCTGGTATTCCATTGCAATGTGTTGTGCTTCAGTTTTATTAATTATCAGATTTTCTGATTTAATTAAAGCACATTTGCTTGCTAGTTTTTCAAGATTGCCGAAGTGTGGGATTTTAGCCATTTGATAGGTTTCTAATAACTTCCTGCATCTCTAACTTTGTTTTGTATGGTCCCTTATGTTCGTTTCTACCCAAAGTAATAAGTTTAGGGCAATATGCAGGAACCCAGCCGTTCTCAAAATTGATTGCATAATATCCAGCGCAGTAGAAGCATTGGCTTTTTTCAGTCTTGGTATACAATGGTAGTTTACGCTTTAGGTCAAAAATACCATTAAATGGTAATGTCTTGCATGGATACCCATGTACATCAAACTGCTTTTTGCCGGCAGGTTCAATCCTCACTAAATTATTTTGAAAGTCTATATCCAACTTAGTACTCAGCGATTTCAAATCCGGATAACGGAAGTTTTTACTATTTACTGTTAGCACATAGTCATTACTGTGGCGAAGGGTACCTACCTTTTCGCCATTGCGTTCGATAATCCAGAAGGTATTATCTACAATAGCTTTAGCTTGTAACTTCATATTCATAGCCTTTGTTCAACCATTCTGCAAACTTTGTAGCGTCTTCAGCTAGCCTATTGAGTTCATACTTACCGCAGAACTTTAGGAACTTAGCACCAACCATACCCATGTGCTTGTCCGTAACCTGCGAACGGATTGTTTCGTCAACATACTCTTTGATCTCTGCAGGCTGTGCTGTGAGATCCACCAGTGTGCGATTGCGCTCGTAGTCGTCGAGAACACGATGCTCTTCACCGTTATGATCTACCCAACGCTGTAGCATCATGTTATTCCAGTTATAACCGCGATTGGCACGATCCTCATATGCTTCTAATAGTCCTACCTTATTTTTACTGCCTTTGGTTCGGACACCTGGATAAGCACTGAATACATTGTCAGTAGGATCACCACGCATGCATTTTTCAAATAGCAGCCACTCTGGATCTGGAGCAATCTTTGCTTCCCCAGTTTTTTTATCCTTAACAGGCTTGCCATAATCGTCAAAGATACCCTCTAGGGTAATCATATGATTTTGAATACCGTTGTATTGACGAACGTTATCACTAACTAGCTGAACAAAATCAGTATCACTGCTAACAATAACGTGGTTGTCGTTAGGGTGCATATTAATAAACCGTGCGATAATATCGTCAGCCTCCGCAATTTCGCATCTAAGGACGCTGCAATTTGAACTATCTTTTAGGAATGTCGTAAGTTCATCATATGCCTCCCAGAACAGTTTATCTTCTTCCTGCTCTGCTTCTGTTAGTGCTGCTCTTGCATCTGACCTGTTGCGCTTATAAGGTGTGTAATAGTCCTTACGCCAGCTTCTGCCTTCCAGCGCAAATATTACATGATCAGCCCCGGCGATTCTGTGTGCTTTGTTTACAGCATTAAGTGTTACATGAATTGCAAAGCCCAGTTTAGTCCATGAATCCATGCCACGATGGGCAACGTGTCTTGCACGAAAGAATGTGTTAGCGGTATCAACTAGTAGATAAGTCGTCATCCAGTCCTCGTAGGTCCAAATTTTACTTGTTGGTTGGGATTAACCTTTACTGCTTGTATTATACTACTTTGATTGGTGTTTGTCAACCAGGGCAACAGATACTTTCCCCAGGCTATTTGGGCATCTCTTCCATAATGTAAACCATTGTTGACTGTTTTAAAGCCGTGTTCCTTACACCAGTTAAAATAAGTGCCTGCGTCTTCATAGGGATTTATATAACAGTTTTGCCAATCAAACTTTTCTGCATCAGACATATTAAAGTGATTGTAACTATTAAAAAACAAATGTGAGATATTTTTACTTTGTAAATCTAAATGGAATTCATAGATTTTATTGTGCCAGTACCTTTGTTTTTTAGCCAACTCTTGTTGGGTTTGCTCTGTTACCCATTGTTTATATTTGTCTACAAGTTCTGCTGGAACACTATCAGTACCGCTTGCTGTAACCTGATAGTATAAATCTTCGTGTAGCCATTCTTCTCTTTCCCATGTACTCCAGCCAATAATTATGGTGGTATGAGAACTATATTTTTCTTCTAAGAATGTAGTTGTAGTTCTTAGTATTCTCTGGTTACTACCTGCACTTTCTGCATCTAAGAAGTAACCAGCATTTAAACTCTGGCTGAGAAAATATCCAAAGGTATAGGGTATAGCTTCAGGGTGTGGTGTGCGACCTAGATGAATGTATCTTCTGTCGTCCATGGCAAAGCAGAAATCTTCTACTAGCTCTGCTCCTGCACTATGACTATCTCCATTAACATAGACAAGCATTATAATTTACTTCTTTTATAGCAGGGCATTATGTATTAAAAATGTGATAAGAGAATTAAAAACCCAGCTACCATTTAAATAGTGGTTTGCATATTCAGCAGGAACTGCTCGTATCATTTATACTCTACTCTGCCATCACCTAAGTCGTTACGAGTTACCATAGCTTCATCTTTTTCATAGCTTTCCATAACCACGTGCCTGCAGACATCCTGAAACCAGCGATCTACCATATCGTTTTCATTTTCGTCACGGTAACCTTTTTTCCAAAGCAATTTAATAAAAGGTTGGTTCCAGTCTAATTCAAAAGCACCATTGCCAGGATTTTCCTGATCAACTTCTACACTAAGGACACTAACCCAGGGCTCACCCTTTTCTGTAGCAATTTCCTTTTCTGATTTTTTAGGTGCGCGTGGCTTAGGTTCCTCAACACGTTTGGCTTTACCCAAACCCATAGCACTTTTTGCGTCGTCTAGTATTCCCATTCTATGAAACCTCCAGTCTCTATTTCCCAATCTACAACAGATTCCGGTGTATTTTTTCCAAAAATCACACTTGCTGCTCTTATAGTATTTCCGTGACAAACAAAAATAATCGGAAGATTACTTTGTTCTATATTGTCCAAATAATTTGCTACTCTACTAGCAGTATCTTTCAAACTCTCACCGTTAGGGGGAGCAATGTCCCAGCCTCGGCGTATAGATAAAAATCTTTCATCTCCTACACTTAAACGGTTTTCATCCTTGTTTTTACCGCTCCAATCACCATAGTCACGTTCACGCAATCTACTATCTATTTCTGTCTCAACAAACCATGGCGAGCTTTGTAAAATTATACTAGCTGTCTGTACTGCTCTACGAAGATCGCTAGTATGTATACTAGCGATCATTGTGTATCTTTGAGCTAAAATTCTAGCTGTTTCAAATGCCTGTTCTACCCCAAGTTGGGTAAGATCAGGATCGTGCCAACCCGTTGCTAAATTTTTAGCATTATATTCGCTTTGTCCGTGTCTTACCCAAACTGTTCTCATATTGCACCAGCTTTACGTAACTTATTTTCTAAGTTAGGTTCCCCAGGCGTTACCGAAGACGTCGACGTGGAGGCGTGGGCTATATCTGTAGCCTTTTTCGAGGGCGAGCTCTGCGACTTGACGACCGTTTTTGAAGTAACTGTCTGTCGTACCGCCAACAGGCATGAGGTAAACCGGCGCTTCAAGTCCCGCAGATCTATATTCTGCAACAGCTCTATCAACTTCTGCCACGTCAACATCATCAGAAACAACGAACTTAAGATACAAGTGGCTGTTAGGAACACTAGCGTACTTAACAGCAACATCAGGCTTGATAGCATCAACCCAAGTATGTCCACTAACCGATAGTTTAGGGGAGCAAGAGAATGTAATGTGTACCTGTTGATTATCTGTGAGGTACGTTTTGAAATCCTCTGACAGAGATTGTGTAGTATTAGTTTCGAACGTGACATTCTTCAAGTCCTTCATGCGTGGATGTTCTAGCAACTGTATATATGCTCGTTGCCAACCTAATAGAGGCTCACCGCCTGTGATTACCAAATGGATATCCTGACCATTATCCAATGACCATGCACCTGTTGGTGTAAGTGCAAGTAGATCATCAACCAGCTGATCAATGTCTACATCATGTTGAAAACGTTTGAATGCAGGGTGCCAAGCAGCATAGCTATCGCACCCTACAGTCACAAGTGGGAGATCCTCAAGTGTATCATAGTTATCAATCTCATCTACAATCTTTTGGATCTGAGGCTCTGCTGTTTCGTTACTGTTCCTAGCAATACCAAACTTAGGACAAGTAAAGTTACAACCATACATACGAAGGAATACACTGGGCACACCTGTCCAGCGACCTTCTCCTTGAACTGAATAAAACGCTTCAGTATATCTTACTTTCATTGACGCCTCTTAGTCTACAGTTACGTGTTTTTTTAGTTCATCAATCATCTTAGCCTTTGTAAGACGACGATCGAGGTTGATACCATGATCTGCTGCCCAGTCATCAACTTGCTTCTTTGTCATCTTGTTAAGCTCAGCTTCTGTAATAACAGCAGGTGTGTCTCCAACTCCTAGCCATTTCATAATGCATTTAAACATCGAATTCTCCATCTTCTCTGTGACCAACTCGCATAGCCATATTTGAGTCAGTTTCTCTTACCTCAACCTTACAGCACCATACCCTAGTGCCAGGTTCCCAACTAGGTAAAAATATTGTGTTTACGTATTCATACAAAAAGTCTGACAGACCTTCACATCCAGTCTTTTCAACTTCTGTAATCTTTGCTAGGCCTTTCTTGCCTAGTTCTAGTAGCGTGTCGCGGTCTGGATCATCCTGTGCTACTAGCAGAGTGTGATCAAACCAATCTTCTAAGCTATCCTTTAGTGGACGTAATCCACCAAAGTCTACTACCCAGTTACGAGCATCTAGGTCATCAGTTTCAAATTCAAAATGGAAACTTAATGCGTATCCGTGGATAAGATTGCAGTGTGAATCTGCTCTCCACTGTCTGTATGCTACTGGACCTAAATGCCTGTATGTTTTTGTACTAATATATTTTGCCATGTTTATACTCCTTGGTTATGGAGTGTGCGGAATATTTAAAGAGGGTCGAACACCTTAGTCCTCTAATGTAATTACATTGTAAGATATTTATGATTGAGAGTCAATTTAATTCTGAAGTAAGTTAATGAGATTAGTTTTTGACCAATCTTGGTTATTGATTTTTCTATTTTTAGTTATATGTACTAGTTTAAGATGAATAGAATCTGGAAATAATCTATATTCTAGTGTCTTATGTCTGACAGGAAAATTATATAAAGCAGCTCGAGAGTAATCATCCGTCTTTGTAATATCTAGATTGATTGCCTGTGATAGTAGAATTTCGGGAGTAAAGAAGAAGAATCCACCAATTAGTTGATTGGTCAACTCAAGAGCAAATTCACTTATCTCTACAGAATAAATGGGTTCTTTACTAGCTTGCTTTGGGTGATAAGGTGTTAAAGGAAGTGTAGGACCACCGACTATTAAATGACCAGAATGTTTTTTTGCAATACTACTTAAAAAAAGATCTATGCAATTTCCTATATTAACAAACGGAACTTTTTTTAAAAAGGTCGTATAAATTTTTAAAATATCTTGTGAATAAAATTCTAAGTCAAGAATGATAGATTTTATATTCCGCGCATTACACCAATCTATAGCAAATTCATGATCATTATTAGTAGGGTTTATTCCTATTAATGGTGTAAAGTTAATATTATTTTTATACAAAGTTTCAGCAACAAATTGACTATCCATGCCTCCACTAAGTCCTAGGAAGATATCTTTGTATTTTTCAGCTATTGTTCTTGCAGTGTAATCAGCAGCTTCAAAAAAATTCAGTTGTCGAGCCGGAGACTTGTGATTAAAATTAACCTCAAATGTGTTCAATGACGTATTTACAGTGACATTATACCAGTTATCTAATCCACCATCGCCAGTTATGATCATTAATTCTTTCTCATTTTAGCATTTAGAGCATCTTCGCTAACTGCTTGAAACGCTATAATTGTTCTCATTTCCTTACAACGTCGCTGCGGCCCTTTGCCTACATGGGCAATACTACTATCAAATGTAATAAGCTTTCTGGGTTCATATTCGCTAGCTTCTACGACACCATCCTTATAAAAGGCCGTTTCCCCGCCCCAGTTCTGTTCCCATACCTTGTCTGTATAAAGTACACCTGTAATACTTACATCAGGATGTGGCCAGTCTGTATGGATATCACCATCAATGCCAAACGTATTACTACTGGCCATAAACCTAACAAGTTTATAATTGCCCGGGCATAACTCTAAAAATCTATCTTTTAGTGAACGTAACAGATTGGTCACTATCTCTTGATCTGGTTTGAACTCAAATGTTCTAATATCCCAAAAGTTTTGGAACCACATGGGATAGTTTGGTTGGATTGTATTGTCGCTTACCTGACCAAAACGCCAGCGTGGAGCATACAACACCAATGCTTGTAACATGCCATGTTCATCCTCTGAGATCCAGTCTTTGTGTGTTTCAAATAATGCCACGTGCATAACTCCAAATAGCAACATATGTTAACATATGTAATAGTTGATCAAAACCAAACAATATCCAATACTGCTGATGTGCTGGTGTCAGTTTCATAACACGCGATACTAGTTCTTTACAATAATCAATAGTGTAGTGTACGGCGAAATCAGCTAATCCAACAAATAGAGCAAAAGGCCAACCAATAAAATAATAACAAATAACAAATGTAAAGACACCGTGTATAGCTGCATGGATCAGTCCACCTAGACCAAATGGTTTACTTTTTGCCTGGATCATCCACGGAGTTTGTAAACAGAAGTCGCTGAGCCAGTGCTTAACTAGCAGTGCTATTAAGAGTTCAATCATCACCACCACTCCTCATAGGGGAATACGACCCATGTATCTTCTTCAGCTTTGTTAATTTCAATGCTTGTATAATCGATGTTAAATGGACTTGCAAGATTGTTTACAATAGTTGCAAAGCGAACATTCTGATTCCAAACTTTATCCCATCGGTGTTCATTTGGATGACAGCCTGCCGGCCAATCTTCTTTAATCCATTGGAATGTAGCACCACTATCGTTAATATCGTCTAGGATAAGAATTTTCTTATCTTCATATATGCCACCCATTTGGAAAATACCAAATGCATCTTCTGCCATCCAACAGTTGGATTCTTGTTCATCGCCATCACGCAAACGAACATCCAGTGTGTGCATTTTAATACCTGTAAGATGACTCATTAGAACAGCAGGAATTAATCCACCTCTGGTAATACCTACAATATAATCGGGCCGCCAGTTGTCAGCATACATTTGCTTTATAACGTTATGTACACCCTTTTCAATATCTCGATTAGACAGATATAATTTTTTCATCTCTCACCTTTTGCTTACGCCATTCAAAATACTTTTCATTGTGCATCCATTTGCCGTTGACAATGAAACCCCACTCACGTAGTTTAGGACCAGGAATGAATAGTGACCAAGCACATACTCCTGGTTCTAGTTCTACACGATGTAGACTCTTAGGACCGCTAAAACGCATGTGTCCTGGACCACGCCAGAAGCGTCCTTTAGGAGTAGTCTCCCAATAACCCCCACGTAAGATTAGCGTGAAGTAGGGCCAGGGATGATCGTGTAGTTCATCCGGATCGCTTTGTAAAAACTTATGTAAAAATACATTAAATGGAAACCATTTACGATCTTTTAGAAACAAGTAATACCTAACCAAGTAGGGCTTCTGCCCAATGCGATCTAGGATTACACGTTTCCTATCTTTGAACATATTCATAAACTGTATTCGTAGTTATCAGTTGCAGTATTGTTCTGCAAAGTAACTGCTCCATTGTTTAAGTGAAACCTCCGTGCCATATCCGTTTTTGGACTTAGTGTAATAAGACGTTTGACTTTATCATTTGCACGACATTCATCTAGCAAACGAAAAACAACGTCTCTGCCAGCACGTGGCGCACGACTCCAAACTGTATATGCTACGCAAATAGAACCGTGTTGATCTTCCTGACAAGCAGCCTGACTCATAAGGTCAAGTTCCTTTACAGTAGTTGGTACTTCATTAGTATAGGCAACGCAAATTGCTGCCTGATACTTACCGTCCGTTTCCAACACATAAACCCGACGACCCGGGCCCAACCTAAAATTAAGGTCAAGCTCGGGTCTCACGGGGTCGTGGTTGGTATCAAACTGTAGTGCTTCTACATTTTCATATGTCAGCGTAGTTAGGTTCAATACCTTTTCTCCTTAGAACTTCAAGTTCACTTTCATGCCTAGGTTAACTTCATTGTTACCTGAGACACCTGCAACATTGCTACGATGCTCTGCATAGCCAGCAAGTGCAACATTGTTTACATTATATTTTACAAACAAACCGGTATCATATTCAATATTTTTCGTACTTGCATCAGCACTTCCTTCATTAAATAATACCTGTCCGTCAAGTGTACGTCCTACTGGAACCTTGTAGTTCATCTTACCGCTTGTAACTGTCATTGGCTGACTAAAGTTAGCGCCAACAGTCCACCCGTTAGTAAACTTGTAACCTGCACCGACACCCCAACTGTTACTTACTAGGGTGCTGTACCCAGTTACTAGACTAAACTCCTTGGATGACTCAACGTCTGTCATGCCCAACTGGAAGTTACCAAACCCAAACCAGTTCTCATCAAACTTGTGATTGAGACGCAAGCCTGCATAGTTTGTGGTGTGTGACTCACCAACTCCCATAAAGCCTTCCTGAACGTTGTTAAGGAACTTACCTGTCTCCTTAATCATTCCAAGTGCGGCAGTAATAGTAGTTTCTTCGCTACTATGCACATCATACTCTGTACGCATGCCCCAGTCGCCATTGGCTTTAGCATCTGGGTCAAACTTGAATGATGTCCTAATACCAAACAAGTCACTAGTGCCTTCGCCGGCATTAGCAAGATTCCAATAACCGTCATAGTTTGCACCAAAACTTAGTGCTTCTGTTGACGATCCAGGACGAGTATCAATAGCTTGAGTGTTGTTTAGATTGATTGTAAAATCACGCTCAAAGCTATCAAGCACCGTAACATTACTTAGTGCCGCAAATGCATCGCTACTAATACTTCCGACAGCAGCGCCACCACTTAGTGTTTCAAGGTTAGCAATAGCACCACTCGTACGCCCGCTTGTTGGAATACCTGTTGCACCTACAGGCTGTGTAGCCTTGTCCAAGTCCAACATGCCTTGTCCATGTGTTTCCACAGTGTAACCTGGCAGGTCCTTGTTAGTAGTCTGCAGAACAAGTTTAACGAGGTTTTCACCTTTCATATGTGGCCACATCTGGTGTAGGATAGCAAGTGATCCTGTAACCACAGGAGCAGCCATACTTGTACCACTCATTGTTACAGTTGTGCCATCCTTGTAAGCACTTTCAATACGTTCGCCTGGAGCAAGGATATAGAAGTCGCTAGCCCTTGCAGCATCTTTACAGAGATTATTTGTAAAGTCCCAGGTGGCACAAACAGTACCAGCCTTGTTGCTGAAACTAGAGATTTTATTGTTAGTAACATCATAGCTACCAACAATCAGCATGCGTCCGCCCATAATAAGGTTTCCATTTGCATCAGTAGCATGGGCCATCTGTGCACTGCCTGATACATAGTCTTTAGCAAAGTTACCAGCACTGTTCACAAGGATCTGTTCGCTACCTAGTGCAGTCGCCCACAACTTGGCTTCGTCTACAGCACCATTGTATCCATTCTCACCGTAGTACCAGTGATTACTGTAATTCATTCCAGAACCGATATTTACGATACTGCTTCTGAACGCACTGTCTTCATTCCAGTTTGCACTGGCACTGAAAGCAATACTACCCAAATCTCTGGCCCATGCTGCGCCAGCTCTAGCTCGCTGGAAGCTATAAACAGTGCTGTCAGTCACCTTAACTACAGCTACGTCTGCATCGAATGCAACACCGTGGATGCCTGACCCGTTCTTACGCCCAGCCGCGATGCCCAACACATGACTACCGTGACCAACGTTGTCATCCATAAAAGTGTTAGTGCCGCCAGTTAGTGTATTATACTCATGCTTCACCGCACTAGAAAGATCTGTATGATCTCTGTCCCAGCCAGTATCAGCAATGGTAATTAGACTGCCTTTACCTGTCCAACCACGTGAGTAAGCAACATCTGCTTTAACAGCACTCAGAAAGTTTACGCCTTTAGTGCCTGTAAATTCTGATGTACGATAACTTGTTGGATCAGTATTATAACCTGCTGTGCGAGTTCCCATATCCGGGTGATCGTCAGCAATAGGCGTAGTATCAGCCGGCGCATCTGTGGTTGTGGTGCTCATTACCTTGGTCCAGGTATCCTTGGCAACAGTACTAGCAGTCTTTACATCAGTAACAGTGTCACCACGAATAATCTTCTCAGTACCATCAGTCCAAATCTGCTTGGTGACTGGAGTAGTTTTTGTGGTAGTAGTAGTTGTTACTGTGGCTGTAGTGGTATAGTAACGAGTAACTGTTGTAATGATTTTGCTATCAACTGTTTCAGTTGTAGTTTTATCCTCATAAACAGTATCAAATACCGGCTCGCTCTCTACTACTTCAGTAATGATTTCGTTTGTTGTTGTTTCCTTGGTAACCACATGTTCAGTAGTTGAGTTAATAGTGGACTCACTAGTAGTTACTACTACTTCGTTTTCCACACTACTAATAACTTCATCCGTAGCATCATGAGTGAACGAGTGTCCATCCTCATATGTATAGACGCTGATCTTAGGATAAGTTTTAGTAGTAGTAACTGGCGTGGTAGTCGTTGTAGTTGTCTTACGAATCGTATTGTGTAGAATGCTACCATCACTCTGTGTAACCTTCTCTACACGATCTTCGTATACATTCTCGACTGACGCTGAACCGCGTGTAACCGTAATTGCAGGATCGTTATTTTCTTTAACACTGTAAGCAATAGTTTTAGATAGCGATTCAGTACTTACCTGCGGTGATGCATCAAGAGTTACCTTATAAGGAACTTCTCGTTCTGCACCATTTTCAGTCTTAGTTGTACCATCGCTGAATACAGAGGTTGTTACGTTCTGTAATGTAACACTCCAGCTACGATCATATACCATCTTCTTAGTTGTAGTGCGTGTCCAGCTAGCAGTACGAGTTAGGTCACTAATTCCAGTGCCGCCACGCACTGTCTGCTCACCGTCTGTAACAACGGTTTCACTAATACGCTCTGCCGAACTTGTAGCTGTAGTTTCAGATACCTTTACTGCGCTTGTGCTTGAGCTAATAAGAGTTGGTACAACATTATTAAAGATATCCTTTTTAGTATCTTCAATAACCTTATCCAGTGATTCTTTCTTTTCCATAAAGACAAACTTGGTAGTATCGTAAGCCTTGCCTTCAGTTACGTTAACAACAAGTGGACGCACCTGATTTTTGAGGATGTTTACTACAGCTTCAGCTTTCTGAAAGTCAGGATCAGCTAGTTTTACTGCCAAGAGTTTGGCATTCATTTCTGCCTTATGGCTATCCCAACTAGCTATAACATTGTCAATCTTGCTGACAATGTCTCCTGCCATATGTTTGTCTGCTTGTGTAGGATTAAGGATTGCACTAAGGCTTGATGCGCCCTGTGCTTCCATTACTGCTGCCTCTAGAGCAGAAATTTCACCTGAGATAGCAGCAAAATTGATATTCGCTGTAGGACTAAGTTCACGCTTTACTGTGTTAACTGCGCTTCCGCCACCCTGACACGCTGTCAGCATTGTAGTGGCGAGCAATGCGCTTGCTAGTGTCTTATAAGTCATTTTAACCCCGTGTTAGTTTGACTAAAAAGAGCATGTTCACCTTGAACATACTCTTATAATAACACAGAGTCTAGACTTGTCTACCGTTTCTTAAATTTTTTGTTAATGTGGAAGTTTAAACATTTCCAACTTAATAATACTACTAATTTTTGTATCAAAATCATCTTCGTCATTGATAATATAAAGATTACTATTATTAACGTCGTTAAGACCATCATATCTATTGAATTGAATTATATATCCACCTGTAGCTCTAGCAACTTGCATATTTAATCCTTCTACCCCTATATTACTGGGAGTAGGCCTACCATGAGTAGGGACGTTAGGAATACTCCTAGCGTCGACGCTAGGGGTTGAATTACAAGATTGCGATTCCCACGCCTTTTTACTTTGTTTATAAAACCATTTATCAAACCATTTCATACTTTACTTTCCTTTATATTAAGTAAATCCCAGGCTTTGTAATGGCGTTCTAACTCTGCAAACTCTTCCCATTTTTCTTTTAATTCTGGATACTTGTCCATCATATCAAGTCTTTGTTGCAAATATTCCTCAAGAGGATCAGTTGGAGGAGTTATGGTAATGTTAGCTGCATTTCCAAATCCAGTACTTGTCACCGTTGAGGTCGAGCCCCCGATTGTAATAGTACTTGAAATAGGATCGCCTATTTCTCTTGCACGTATAGTAATACCACCGTCTGGTGATTCATATATTTTTGGCATTAAAGTTGTCCTTTATGAAAACGGAGGGCCCAACACGGACCCTCCGTTTCATAGCGTTATTGTTATAGAGTACGCCCTAGTTTCTTACGCAGATGGCCTAGTAGGAAACCATATGCTGGTAGGAACACAATCAACCCTACAACGATCTTTGTAATTGTTTGGTTGAACGCAACAGCATGTACCCAAGGTGCTGGATAAAATGCTGTATAGAAGAACGCATAAGTGTCTAGTACGTTTGCACAGACTGTTGAAAATGCTGGAGCAGCCCACCACATCTCTGTGAACTTCTCACGAATATGCTGGAATACATAAACGTCTAGCATTGTACCAACGCCATATGCAACACCACTTGCTGCACCAATACGTAGTGCCTTCTCAACTGGTGCACCGCCGCCCCAAACAACCAAAATACTTACAATGATTGCTGGGATGACTGCTAGGGCAACAACTGCCCTGCCTGCTTCCTTGCCCACCATACGGACGGTCAAGTCAGTGGCAACAACTACAATTGGAAATGTAAATGCTGCAACTGCAAGTGGAAACTCACCAAAGAATGGCAAGTTAGCACCTGGGAACAGGTTAAACTTGAACTGCACCAAGTAATTTGAAAGTGCAATTACGATTACGTGCATGATAACAAGCTGATTAACCAACTTGCGATCTACACCTTCTAGTAACTTCAACATATGTTTCTCCCTGATTAGTTACTATGACCCTTCATGCTCAAACAGATGTTGTAAAACTCCTGCTTTACACTTGGATCATTTAGAAATCCACCACACATCACTGCGGTAGTCATATCGCTCTCATGTTCGCGAACACCACGATGTGTCATACAATGATGTTCAGCTTTAACTACTACAGCGATATGCTCTGTCTTTGCATATTCTTTTAATGCTTCTGCAATCTGTGTAGTCATTTCTTCCTGAATCTGTGGGCGTTCAGCGATATGGTGAATGATGCGATTGAACTTACTAAGACCAATTACTTCATCTTCTGGGATAATTCCGACCCAGCAGTTGCCCACGATGTTTTGGAAGTGGTGAGCACAGGTACTACGGATACTAATAGGGCCGCTGGTATACATGCTCTTGTAACCCATATTAGGAAATGCCGTAACCCGTGGCATTGGTGCGTAACGGCCGCCAAATGTTTCATTAATAAACATCTTGGCAACACGCTTGGCTGTCTCTTGTGTATTGTGATCGTTCTCTGTATCAATTATTAGTGCATCGAGAACTTCTTGGAATCTATCTTCAACTTCTTGTTGAAGTAGTGTCAGTTCACCTTCTTCAATGAACTCACTAATGTTATCATTAGAATGAAAACGTGTGTTTGTCTCGCGAATGCGATTACGAATAATATCGGAAGTCTTTCTCATGTACTGTGTTCCTTTGTAATTTTTTTAATTATAAGATATAAATTAAGATAAGTCAACTTTAATATTGCTACAGTCTGGATAAGTCTTTAACTGACTTTCTTTGTTTGGCATTTCTTCTGGATGAAACATCATATCTATGCCCTTTGCTGCATCTTCTAGTCTCATATTGTAATGAAACCCTAAACGCCAATAAGTTTGATTCTCCCAAGGAGAAGTATCTAACGTTCTGCCATCATACGCCATACGCTTTAACTGGAAGTAATCGCTCCTACTATCAAGTAGAATAGCACCGCCATGACCAATAGCCAAACGTTTATCCCAGCCAAAACTTAGACATTGCATACGACCGCTGACATACATATTTTCATCAAATGCTCTAGCACTATCCCAGATATTTGTAGGAGCAATACGATATTCATACTCCCAGTTATAATCCTTGTCCCAATATAACTCTAATCCCAACTTGTGTATTGTCATTGGGATACTAATGTAGGTGTGTTTGGGAAGTATTACAGGTCCTTTGGGATGCTTTAGTCGTAGACAAAGTTCAATAGCATGAGTACAACTATCAGTGAGTACAACAAATGGTGCACCAGTATATACACTAAGCGCATGTTCAAACTTATCTAAAATTTTGTATTCCATTATGCACCTGCATCACTTGCAATATCTATCACACTAATTTTACCGGCTGCTTCTTTTGCAATTTCTAAACTAGGTGCAAGTACAACTGCCATTCTACGATATGGTCTAGTCGTAGGCTTACCAAACACTCTTACATCAACGTCTGGTATTTTAAGTGCATCGTTAATACCGCTTATAATAAACTCATGTATAGTTTCATGTGCTAGTACAACGTGACTTGCGCCCGGACGTACCAGTTTAATTTCACCAATTGGTAATCCCAGTATAGCTCTTGCATGTAAGTCAAACTCACTTAGGTTTTGCGTAAACATGGTTACCATTCCAGTATCGTGTGGGCGTGGACTCAGTTCGCTGAAGATAACCTCAGGACTATTGCCTTTGGTCTTAACAAAAAACTCTACACCAAATATACCAGCACCACCCAAATCATCTGTAATGATTTTTGCCATCTCTTGTGCATGTGTTTCGATAATATGCCCTGTAAAAGTTTGTTCTAGTGCAGGTTGCCAACTGTACTGATAGTCTCCACGCTCCTGATAATGACCAATTGGTGGACAGAAAAGCGTAGGTCCATCATGTTGCTTTACAGTTAGCAGTGTAAGTTCTAAATCAAAATCAATAAACTCTTCTACAATAACACGCTGCCTGTCGCCACGCATGCCTGATACTGCATATTTCCATGCAGCATCCACCTCACGCTCCTCATCAATTACACTCTGTCCTTTACCGCTTGAGCTCATTACAGGCTTTACAACGCAGGGAAACCCAATCCGTCTACAAGCACTTTGTAGTATTTCTAAATCCTCAGCATATTCAAACTTTGCTGTACGCAAACCAAGTTCAACTGCACGATCCCTAATACGATCTCGATTCATTGTTAGGTTAGTTGCTCTTGCTGTAGGAACAACTGTATAACCCTGTGTTTCCTTTTCCAGTAAGACTTCTGTACGGATAGCTTCAATCTCTGGTACTATGAGATCTGGTTTGTATTCATCTATAATATTAGATAACATTTCGCCATCTAACATATCAAAAACAACATATTGATCTGCTACTTGCATCGCCGGCGCACCTGCATAGCTATCACAAGCAACAACATAACAGCCAAGTCTTTTAGCACTGATAACAAACTCCTTGCCAAGTTCACCGCTACCTAGTAATAATATACGTTTCATTATTTGTGTCCTGTTATTTGAAGTGTGTATCTCTTTGTGGTACCTAAGTTTGCAGCCATATGTTCTGTGTCGCCTTTCCAGTAAACATAGTCACCCTTTTTCCAATTTACTTTTCCACAGCCATCTATCTCGAAGTAATGACCACTCTGCCAGTCCTCAAGGAATACGACAATACGTTCACAATCACTGACTTTTAAATCAAACAACTCACAATACTTTGCATAGGTATCCTTATGACAAGGCAATATTACACCTGTACCCATTCTATAGTAACTTGTACCTATGTCTTTAAGACCAAATTGATCCTCTGCCCAGTGCATAACCTTGTCATTCCAACCAGGTTGAGGGCTACGCATGTCACATAGGAAGCCTGTGTAATGACTTTCAGGATGTACATATCCTTGTCGTTTCCACTCAGTTAGATCGTCTCGATTGTTAAAAGGTTCTAACTTATACGACAAACTTTTATATTCGTCGTCCCAAAAAGGATCAATATGACTATGTAATACGGGTGTTGCCATAATGAATCACCTTATAACTAGTGTCTGAAAAACTGCGCCAAGGATCAACAATAACGCTGTCCTCATTAAGTTTGCAATATAAGTTGTTAGATTGTTGATTGTTAATGTAGTTATAAGTAACACTTGGATTGTGAGCAAGAAGTACAACTGCACTATAAGGACCAGGATCTGGATGTGTAAGAGGATCAACAATCATAGGATGAAACCCTCGTTCGCTACAGTAATGTGCAACCAAACTACTGTAGCTACCTTCAGTATATGGCACATCTGGCTTGTATGCATAGCCGTGTATGAGTACAGGCAGTTCATGTTCCTTGGCAAGATCACATAGAAAGTTTGCAAGATTACGTGCTTGTACTTCTCTACTGTTCATAATAGCATGGAACAGATCATATTCTAAATTTAATTCCTTAGCCATGTAACGTAGTGCAATATTGTCACGTGGATGACAAGGACCACCATCTCCCATCCCCGCTGTCATATACTTTGGGCCCATAATACGTTGGGTGCTGTTAGCGAGAGCATCTGTAACTACATCAACATTCATGTTGCCCAGTTTCATTGCAACGTCCTGGATCATGTTAACAAGGCTGAGTTTTGCACTGATAAATGTGTTATAGAATATCTTTATACTCTCTGCTTCTTCCCATGTTCCTACACTATAGCGAGGATTATTCTGCATAAGTTCTTTATAGAAGTTAATAAGCAGACTTGCATCACCTGTTTCACTACCATCCTCTGTGCCAATGATAACCATTTCTGGATTGACCATATCCCATGCTACACTGCCCATAGCAATTAGATATGGGTTATAGATAAAACGTGCTTGTGTAATTAAAGGTGCAAGTTCTCTGCGTACAGTGCCGGGCAATACTGTGCTAATAAGAACTATAAGAGTATGCTCATTCGCATACTGGTTTACTTCAGTTAAACACTGCTTTACTTGATCATAGTTAAAGTCCTGCGGCTCATAGTCCATACAAGGCATGCTACCATCATACTGTGGATGATGTGGTGTTTGAATAGCAACAAAAACTAGATCTTTGTTTTGTACTGCATCTTTTACATCTGTGACAACTTTTATATTATCACTAGCACGGTCTTCAATATCAAACCCCGTAACTGAGTATTTTACAGCCATTGCTTCTGCACAAGGCAGACCTAGCTTTCCTAATCCAATAAATCCTACTTTCATAGTTCCTCCAATAACTTTTTAATACCTGCTTGAACATTAACCTTGGGATGGTAACCAAGTTCTGTTCTAGCCTTTTGAATGTCAAGTGCGCCACGTTTAGGGTAGTCATAATCGCGGTCAACAATCTTATAAGATCCAGATCCAACCAGTGTGCAGATATATTCTGCAATAATATCCAGTGCGTGACTTTGACCATAACTTACATTGAAAATATTTTTGTTGTAGGACAAACTGTCATGCTTTTCGATAATAAGTCTAACAGCCTGAACCACATCACTTACATGAGTAAAGTCCAAACAGTTATCTACACCTTTTACTTCAATTTCTCCACCACTGCGAGCAATGCGGATAAAAGTAGGTAGTACACGTTTTGGATCATCGCCCACACCATAAACTGCTGTGGGTCTAACAATAGTCCAGTTATCGTGTAGTTCTTTAACTAGTCCTTCACCTACTAGTTTAAGTCTGCCGTACAAGTCAATTGGTGCCGGATGGTCATATTCCAATTTTGTGGAATGCCCATCCCAATTACCGTAAACCATACTGCTACTAAAATAAACGAAATGACTGTTTTTAAAACGCTCTAAGCAATTTATAAGTCCTGTTGTAAGTGTATGTGTAGCTTCAATAGGGTTGCGTTTTACTGCGGCTAGGTTTGGTTCCGCTGCTAGAAATATAACACAATCATAATCAGGGCTAATTAGTTCCAAGTCCTGATTATTGTTTACATTGGTACCAAAACTTTTATCGATACTCCATATAGTATGATCTTGTACAAGGTCACGCTCTAGGTGTTTTCCTATAAATCCGGCGCCGCCGATTAAAAGAATGTTCATCTATTCTTAATTCGTTCGTAAATTAGTTTGCCACTGAAATAATTTTCAGAAAGTTGTTTGGATTGTTTTGACATAATACTAAGATAACTATCATAGTTATGAATATAATCGTTTATTCTTTCGATTATGCTGTTCTTATGCTCCAAGTATTTATCCCAGCTTTCTGTCCACTCGCTTGGGTACTTAAACTCATCCATTGCCATTTCACTATAGCTCAAACGATCTGGAACCATTGGTATAGTATCAACTAGAAGGCCTTCATACCAACTGATGCCTAGAGTTTCTTGTAGGTTTGCACTAAACACTAATTTTGCTGTACCTAATGCGCGGTGATAATCATCCTTTGTGTAGCCCTTTTCCATACATGTGATCCATTCATATTCTGGCATACTCTCTGCCAGATCACGGAATATCTCAGGCTGCTTTTCAGAAGCAATGCGATGTGGGAACAGGATAGTATTAGTCTTTTCCATGTCCTTAAATGCTGACATCTGCTTCTTTTCATATTCCATTGGCCAGCCTGTTCGAACAAACTTCTCACTTTTATTTGCTGTAAACGCACTACAGAACAGGTCAATGTGGAATTCACTGGCGAAGAAGTTATCATCGTAACATTCAAACATACTTGCTTCAGCATGCCTTACCCATGCCTTTGCTCCAATCAGTCTACCTAAGAAGTCAGCAGGATCATAACTACCAGCATGCCAAAGACCACCGATTCTAATATTAACGCCCAGTAGCTCAGCCATGTAACGAAGCTGGATAACAGTTGGGTTCCAAGCGTCCGTATATAGGAAATAATCTCCATCTTTCACTTCTCCATTGGCAAACAGTGTACTAATTTCTAACATTTGCTGGGATTTATAGTTGTTAGTACCAGCAAAGTTTAGGAAGGCTCCAGGAGTAGTCGCCTGAGGAACTTCACCACCGGAAATAACTACAGTATCTTCTTTAGTTTTCTGTTTAATTTGTTTAGGTAGATACTGTTTCCACTCGGAAGTATACCGGGTTTCAACAGCTTCTAAATCTATTAAGTAGACAGTCATAACTTCTTATCGTGATCCAAAGATGTTACGACCAAAAACTTTAGCGTCCCTGATCCAGTTATTACTTATACGCTTGCCAGTTTTAAATGCGGCATATTCAGCATATGCTGGTGAACTCTGTCGATAAAGGTCAGCCTCATTATAAGGATGACCAAATACTGTGCAGAAACGCTTGTAATCGTCTAGGTCATCAAATACCTTTTGCACTTCGTTTTTCATTATACGTCCTTTGAATATTGTGTTAGTGCGCCATTTTCGCCGTCTTCGGATACGTCAATCCAAATATCACGACCTGGATAGCGATCCTGGATGGTTAAATAAAGGTCATCTGAAAGCATTTCACATGACTTAAAGTCTACGTCAAGTTCACCTTCGTAAAGTTTATTCATCCAACGTTTAAACTGAATAAACTCAATGTCACGATCATCATGGAATACTTCAATCCATACACGGAACTTGAAGATGTGACGATGAGGATGTGCAAGGAAACTTACATCATATTCATCGCCTGTTGCTAGTTTAGGATCATCAGCAGCCGCTGGATAGCGATGCATACCTTCCTTTTCAAACTTAACCCATACCATACGTGAGGCTTTGCGTACTCGATCCTTTAGACCTTCTTCACGCATACTACGTAGGATAAACTCGTCATGACTCTCTCTTGTTTCAGCCATTGTCTCTTTCCCTTACATGATTATTAATAAACTTAGACGGGATATCCGGGCAATACTTTTTAATTTCCTCAGCTGAATATGTTTCGGGCATTGGAATACCATACTTTTTCATTTGAGAATACGCCCATTCTGTGTACTGTTTTTTATTCACTTTTGTTTAGTTCCCATACGGCAGCGGCCATGCCTTTTCCATTTGTATCGTGGCCACAGTTGTCCAGTTCCTGCTCACCATAAGACAGTAACTCAATAAAGTCTTCACCATTAGGTGTTTCAGTTTGACACCACTTTAGTTTCATAAAGTCAAACTCTTCGTCATCGGGTAGCTCTACAGTATAGTCTCCAAAGCACCCTTTCTCGATACTAGCACCATAGAAAACATATTTAACCTCAGGATAATCCTTGGGAAAGTTTACCCATTCGTAAGTAATGTTATCTTCGATACCCTGTTCTTCATACTTGTTGAATAACTCGCTCCAGTCTGTTGCATCAAGGATATCTTTAACGTGCTTGCTATCATATTCAGCACCATCGTGCTCCTCGATAGTAATGTACGCTGTATCTAGTGCGGCTGCACTAAGACACATAATATCTTCTTGTTCATAGTACTCACCGATCCATCGTGGATCAGTATCATCAAACACAGGATTTTCATCACATTCTTCATGGGGATCAATCATATGAGAGATGATATGTTCTTCTTCCATGTCCTTCCAGAAGTCGTACTGTTCCTTGGTAAGGCTACCGAAGCACTGCTCACCGCCATATCCTTGAATTAGAATACGATAGTATCTCATCGGTCATATTCCTCGAAATTAAATTGCTCACGTGACTTATATTCTTCACGCATTAGCTGGTTAATATTATCTTTTACTTGTAGCTTTTTCTTTTTAAGATCCATAAGCCTGTTTTTGATTTCCGTATCATCTGGAAACTGCTCGTGTTCTTTTTCTAGCTTTTCAACACTGGCATGTAGGCGATTGTGTTGTTCAGTTAGCCTATCAATGTTATTCATCTAAACCTCTTGGAAAAGATCATAAAATTTTGTATTAGAATTTATAGCACGTTTACCGGTATAACCTCGAGTACCCACTGCTTCCATCCATAATTTGCTGTACTCGTCTACTAATTGTAACGCCTTATCTGAATCCGCGCAACCAATTATTTCATTAATTATGTCACGCATTAGTACACGATCAAAGTCTTCTTGCACCAACATACTGGGAATAATGCCCTTATCGTAACGTCTATTGCTTTCCTGACACGCTTCAATATGAAGGGCTACACTGTGCGCCATTAGTAGGAAGTATGTAAAACTATCCCAGCTTGTGCGTCCTTCCTTGCCTATTTTATTTAGGTCACCAGGACTATATGCACAAATGTCTGCTGCTGTAAGTCCCTTGCTTACAACTGTTTCATGGAATGACTCTGCGCAGCCTTCGCGCACAAATGCCTGTCCAAACGGTGTAGTATCCTTGCTCAAGTTCTTATCGTCAAAGCATTTCGTCATACGATAACTCCAACGCTTGCGATCTTCCATTGTAAGCTGATAGTATACTTGACCATTTGCTACTGCAAGGAAAGGACTGGCACAATCAAAGCTGACAGTAAAGTTCTCGTTGTAATGTTTGCGTACCGCACGTTGAACATCTGTTAGTAGACACGCCCATTCTAGTTTACTAGTACCTAGTACGTGCATCCAATCGTGTAGTCCCTTTTCAAGTAAGCCATCACGCATTAGAGTAACTATACGCTTTAGAATAAGGTGCACATCACTTACGTTTTGTCCACCCATTGCCCAACCATTAAAGTGATTCTCATACTGTTTTGGATCACAGTATTTCTTCATACGGTTGTACCAGTCATCTGCCTCTGTATGATTCTCACCCTGAAGTGTGTTTAGGAAACGACATTCCCCCTTGCGATTACGTATCCAATATTCATTATTGATCTCAGTTGCTGAACACGCATCTTCATAGCTATGAATGCCGGTACGATCTCTGGCTTCCTGACTACTACGCTGTAACCAACTTGGAACATCAAGTGTCATGCCGTAATCCATATAGGCATCCATCCACTTTAGAACAGCGTCACGTTTGGCGTGAGCTTTAGGACAGTTGGGATCCTTCCAGTCTGCTTCCCATACACCCTTACCAATCTGATATCCACCTGAGTCACCAACAATAAAACTTGTGCTACGATCACGTTCACGTATCATTGCTTCTTTAGGGAGATGCTTGGTAGTGTCTAAGTCCACATGTCCTGAACTATACAGACTCCACTTGTAATTAAACAGACCATCATTACTCAACCAGTTACCACTCTCTAAACCGTTAGTAAAGTGACTGGGAATACGTGCTGGATCAACATAGTTTTCATATCGCTGTCTACCCACAAACGTAGAATAAAAACTACTGAGTGCTGGGAGGAACACAGCATAGTCTGATTGTTGTGCAGTTAGGTTAGTTTCCATAGGATATTCTTCTTGCTTTATTAATCAATTCTACATCAGGAGAGAAAAAATTATCTAACGATGCTCTTAGAAGTGTATTCTGTTCGACTATTTTTTTCAATTTCTTGTTAATCATATGCTTTATTTCGTCATTGCTACTGGGGTTTATTGGATCCTGCCATCTACCACAGTCAGCCTGACCACCGTTCTCTTTTATCCACTGTTCCACGTTAGTAAAAAAACTATTGGCGTCGACTACAGATCTTAAATGAATATATTCTAGATTTGTGGAATTAATTACAAATGTACTCTGCAATTCTGTATGATTATCAAATATTGGAGAACGCTCTACGACTTTTATAAATGCTGGGGTGTCTAATAAATCAATGATCTCCGGCATATCCATAAAACATTCTGCAAAACCGCTGATCCATCTTTCAACAGGATTTCTAAAAATACAAAGTTTACGAATACTGCTGTTTAATAGATCAAGCCGTATACTAGAATCTGGCTCACGCCAGCCATTATCCTGTAGTATCTTCTGCATAAAACTGCTAGCGTTCTTTGGAATATTAATCCAAATGCAGTCTAGTTGTGGACTTATCAGTATGGGCAGAAGTTTTACGGAAAAGTGCATTACTTTGTTTGTGCAGGTAGTAGATAGTCATAAACACCAAGTCCACTGTCAACACTAATCTGGCTAACACCGTCATCACTGATCTTGTAGTTTACATCACCACTTAGGCTTAGGATCTTGCTAACCTGCTCAACTGGCCACGCCCAGCCCTTGCTTAGTTTACCACCAACATCATGTTGAAATACGAAGTTACCGGCATGTGTGCTAGCATCACCAAAAGTAAACTTGAGGTCCTTGCCTTCGGTACGAGCAACGAACACAGTCTCGGTACTATTAGCACTGATCATCATCTTGAGACGCTGTACGCTTGCTACTGAGGGTTCAAACTCTACACCCCAGTTTACGTTCTTCATCTGTACTGTCTTGAGCTTGTCATTTACAATCTCACTTGCCATAAAACGATAATCGTTCTGGAAGTCGCCGGTAGCGTTCTCAAAGTGTACGCCAACTGGTACTGTCTCACCATTACGTTCCTGTGTGTTAATTGAAATCTTTTCGTTTTCAGCATACTCAGTAATACGGAGGATTGTGTTTAGGGTACTCAAGTTGGGCATACCAAATGTACCCATGAACTCTGGTACTGGCTTGTGAAACTTGCCTTTGAGAATAACTGAACGGTCTTCTGCTAGACCCTCAACAAGTGTTTCGTCGTCAGTTCCTGTGATCTTAACCAGATCAATAAAGCCTAGGCTGTGCGTATGCTGCACAACATCAAGTAGATAATCTTTCATAGATTGTTCCTTTTGTTAAAGTTGATAGTTTATTGTAAGATTATTTGGATTGTGAGTCAATAACTTTTGCGATATCAACACTCGGTGTGTTTAATTTAATAGATCCTAGCTCGCCCGGACGCTTAAAAATCATATAACTGAATATTTGTTCGATGCTGTCAGCACTTACAATGTCCCAGCCTAAACTAAACATCGTACCTTTCATTGCTTCTTTGGTGTTGTAAGCTCGCCCTTCATAAGGTAACATTTCTATAGTTGCCCTTTGGCTACAGTCTGTATAACTGAAAATGAATGTACCACCCGGACGCATTTTTTGGAACAGCGTTTTACAAAACTCTTTAATAGGGTCTAAAGGCATAAGCTCGAACATATTGAAGCAATATGCTAAACCGAGTTGGTTATCTGGAAGTTCGTTAATATCAGTGTATGCTCTTAACCTTCGTGTGCCATAGAATTCATTAAACTTTTTTCTAACAATTTCTTTATGATTTTCGTCTCTATAAATTACATATAGTGGATCATTAGCAGTCATCATTCTAGTAAATTCACCATCTACTGGATTAAGGTCTACTGCTGCAAACTGCCAATCACTTTTACTTTGTATTTCTGATATTATAAAATCTTTAGCTGCCAGACTTAAAACATTATTACTGCTAATGTACTCTTCAAAGGTCAGTGTGCGAGTTTCGAAGTTATGATAATCGGTCTGTAAGATGCGGAGCTCACGCCTTCTAAATATATCTTCTACATCATTGCAAATTTTGGAAATAGAGTTATCATATTCAGATTTAGCTTTTTCTAGGTTATCTAATGCTACAAGTGCTGCGTGGAAATTCTCGTTATTAGCAAAAAATTCTTTGTTATAATTTATTAGTTCGCGATCCTGGATTAGTTCCTGGGAAAAGTCGAACCCAAGCTTGCTTATTGACCTTTTTACTAGGTCTAGTCTTAGAAACTTTTGTATAAATCTGCTTTCCATGGCACTATCTCCATGGGTATTTATATGCTATTATTACTCAAATGTAAATAAACTTTCAAACGTGCTATGTATTTGTGTCTTTTGTGTTAAGTTCCAGCCAAGCTCTCCCAACAAGTTATCTAGCTTCTGATCTACAATAGTTGCTTCCATTTCCTTATGATTAAACGGAAGTTCTTTAAACCAGTTAGGTAGGTTTAGTTCGTCCACTGGATAGCCAACGCTGGTGTAACCCAAGGGATTGTCTTTGAGTTTGCATACGATAGTTTTCATACCGTCCACAATATTCATGCTGTAGTTGTCGCCATGCATTTTCTTTAGACGGTTCCAGTTAATAGCGGCCCTGACATGTCCGGGCATGTTTGCTTTGCCCTTGTATACTTCTTTGCCGTCTTCTTTGCCCCACTCTAGGTTAGTAAACTTGGTTAGGTTATTAACACGCTTGGGTGTGCCCTTTTCCCAGCCTGGGAGATTAGCAAAATCACGTTTGAATTCTAGAATACGTTCCACGGCATGTTCGGACCCCTTGCCATCCAGTACTTCTTCAAGTAGCTCACTCATAAAGTCCTGCATAACCTTAGGTGTATCACTACGCTTGAGATCCAGTCCCATAGCCTTTACTTTGCCAGGCTTGCCATCTTTGTCTGTACGATAACCTTCCTGATCATACACTAGTACTGCATAACGCTTCTTTGTAATAAAGATGCCGCGGCTGCCAATGATTTCTCTGCCGGCAGCAATGATCTCGCCATTTTTACGCGGACAGTGGAAGTCTTTTTCCATGAATGCTGGAAATGTAGTGTTCACTTCATCTGCAATAGTATCGTATAATGCTACACATTCATCCTTGCCCCAGCGCATTTCTCCACGTTCAACTTGATCACGAATTACTGGCCAAGCACTAAAATATACAGAGTCAGTGTCACCATATATGATTGTATCACCCACGTGATCGTATTTGCCTGTGAGTAGCTCGTTAGTCTTTGCACTCATATGCTTTGCAATACATCTGCCTGTGAGTGTAGTGGACTGTCCAATACGACGGTCAAAGAAACGACAGTATGGATTAAGAATAGCGCCATACAAACTGTTAAGGTTAATCTTCTTAACTAGCTGTCGCTTGTCCCAGAACGCACGTTCCTCGCCAGTTGCTTCACGCATTTTCGCTTGCAGTTCTTTACGTTCAGCATACCAGCGTTCTAGGAGTGCTGGGATTACACCTTTTTTCTCGTATGTAAAGATTGTACCATTAGCAGTAAGTATCCAGGGATTATTACTGTCAAAGATTAAACGCCAAACTTCAGCAGCACTAAGAGTATCCGATCCGCCGGTTTCCCAATCAATAGTAATTTCCGTTCCACGCTCGCCAGCCATCACTGCCTTATACTCTAGCGTACCAAACATGTTTTCCCAACTACCAGCGAATGAAGCACCATCTTCAGATATACGTCTGCCTAACTCATTGTCTGTCATTATGGGACGTAGTTGGCCCACGATAGTTTCTGGTGCCATGTTAAGAGCACGAATTGCACTAGGATATAGACTGTTTAAGTCAATTGAACCAATCCATTCGTGAATACCTTTTTTAGGATCTGCAACATATGCACCTGCTGCTGTATGCTTTTCACCTGCGTCCTTTTTATTGGGAACAATCAAACCCTGTTCATGTGCTTCGTTAATAATTGCCTGTTCTGTAACAGCAACCGCGCCCATTGTAGTAGGAAGTAAAACAGTGTTAGCGTGAGCTAGCTCGTTACTAAGATCAATAAACTTTAGCTTGGTATCCAACTTATGCAGGAGCATGGTGTCCTGCCTGTTATAGTCAATAAACGTGTAAAAGTCCTGATTGTACAACTGATCCAGCGTACCCTCATAGGCAACTTTGCGCTCACCTAGTTCATACTCGCCAATAGCATCCAAACTGTAACTGTGCATCTCATGATATGTATACTTGCGATACAACTGCATATAGTCCAGATGCTGTCTGCCTATAATATCAAAAGTAAACTGTTCCTTACCAAAACGTTCAAACTTGCGTTCACGTGGTAACTGACCCCACAAACAAAAGCGGCGTGTATCATCTTTGCTGAGCACACGGATAATGCGATTAACTGTGTAAGGAATATCGTATCCTTCTGAGTTCCAACCGCTTAGGATATCTGCGTCATCAATGAGATCTAGGAATACCTCCAGCATCTCACTTTCACGTTCAAACAGGATCGTGTTGTCAAAATCCTTCACAATATCTTTAGCACTCTCCATACTCAAACTTTTGGGAGGTACAGCCAGTGTAACTAGTTTATTGATCCAGTTCAAGTAAAGACTGATACTTGTTATAGCATTAAAGGGATCGTCTGTACTGCTATAGCCACGTTCGGGATCAAAGTCTACCTCGATATCAAAAAAGCAGGTTTGTAGTTCAGGAGCATCCACGCCCAAATAGTTTTCTGCCAAACAGCGGAATACTGGATTGATGTCGCTCTCCCAGATTCCTTGTTTGCCATGCATTTTAAGTTCTTTCTGGAACTCTTTGCCGTTACGTGTACTGAAACGACTTACTCTATTTCCATAGATAGTCTGAAATTTGCCACGTGGATCGTTGTAATAGAACACGTAGTTAGCAGGAAACTCTCTATACTCTCTTCTGCCATCCACACGTTCTACTACATTTATACGATCATGTCCCCTATCAAAATATGCATCTACATACATTACTTAAACACCAACCCTGCTATATAAACCACAGTAATACCAGCATTTAGTACTACTAGGCTTTGTTCCCGCCACAGCCATCCTACGAGTGCCCAGATAGCATTAGCTACCAGAAACACATACAAGTATAACGGAAAAACATTAAAGGCTGCAAGAACTGATCCTACTAGAATTGCAGCAGTTCCCAACCATGCTAGTTGTTGATAAGGTTTCTTTTGATTCACTGAAGTTTGCCAACAGTTGCTAGAATGTTTTCCAGTTCTGCTAGGTCTTCACTATGGCGTGCAAAGTCGGCCTTGTATGCTGTTTTAATTGCTTTTTTAAGTACTGCTGGCTTAATCTGCATTTCTTCTGCAATAGCCTTTACTGTGTCATCTAGGCCGCCACTGAGGTCGTCAACTTCCTGTAAAACTGACAGGCCCTCGTTAATTAGTTGTGTTAGTTTACCTTTTTCTTCTTGATTGAAAACACGATCACCGTTGCTCATTAATATCTCCTTATGATAATATATTATACTTGTAACGCTGTAGTTTGTCAACCAGCCTTGGGAACTATTTTGGTGTGTGGCAGATCATACATTTTAAGATCCTGCATGTTGCGATCAACCCCTTTTTTCTTTTTGTTGTTCTTAAACTCTCCAACTTGCGGAGTTCCGCTCTTGCTTCGATCCTGTGCCCGTTTTAGTTCTTCTTCTGTGTTCTTATCGTATGGAAATCTATAAAGTCTGTCGTCGTTATCTACTATTGCTAGTAGTGTAATCCATTTTTGGTTATCTATAGTATCAACTTTATGATACTGGTAAAGAAATTTCACCGGTTTGTCGTAATAGGGTCTACCTATCTGACTTTCACTGTAGTAAAAACTTCCGTATACACTTAGCATAATAAGTGGAGCAAGAAACAATGCTGCTTTGCTTTTGCTAAAGAAAGGTATAAAGCAAACTATGCCTACTCCAACCCATACCATTAATAGATAACTGTTCATTAAAATTTCTTTCTTAGGTTGTTAGGATTATAAATGATTAACTCACCTGTTTCAGTTATTTCTATAGATTTATCAGCGTTAATTTTCAAATTGAACAGGTGAACTTCTTGACCTTCCTTACTTAACACAATTTTTTTTTCTTTAACTATAAAATATGGATTTACCTTTATTAACTCTACAGTTACTTCTTCTTGTGTGACTGATTTTATTGTGTTTCTATACCAGTGTACTGTAACTGTATAAGTCCTGGGATCATTACTGCGTATACTAATTACTTCACGATTGATCTTTATTTGTGATATTTTTCCAGTTGGATCAATTATCGTATCATTAGAAAACCCAAGGTCATCCCTATCTAAATTCATTAGTGCAAAATCTTTGTTTCTAAACCCAACCACATTGCCATTGTTATCTTTTATCCAAGAATCTATATCACTAGAACTTTCAGGGTTCCAGTTTACTATAACTAGATATTCAGCCTTGGGATCAAAGTCATATTTTTTTGCTACTGGATTGATAAGAATAAATGCTAGTATGAACAGAAATGTAAACCCAACCAGTAGGTTAAACAGTAGGTCTATAAATCCAAAGCTAGTTTTATATCTTGGTTTGTTCGCCATTGTCCCAGCTGTTCTCCAAGATTACCATCTGTACCTTAGTAAGAATACTACAAACAAGGCCCACTAGTGTGGTGCTAAGGGCTGTGCTCATACCTACAGCCATGTCTTTCATAGCACCCTGGATCTGTGTTATGTTACTAACATCTAGATTTTGAAATGCTGTACCCAACATCATAAGAAAGCCGGCGACTGTTCCAATCATACCCAGCGTAATCATACCTTCACTGCAAAACCAGACATAGTTACCTAGAGGTCTAAGATCCTGTCTATTTGGATTTTTGCTCATAACACCTGTTAAACCAGTTGCAAATACAAACATAGCTAGAATAGCCAGGCTGAGTTTAGTTTGATCAGCATTCCATAGTGCTTCCCACCAGCCAAGATGTGTAATGACTGCTACAGAGAATACAGTAATGGTGAGTTGAACCCACCATTTCAGAAATGTGGTGTTTGATAACATAGCCGTCTCCTGCTTATGTATTTATTTAATGGGCTGCTACCCAGGCTTTGAAAGCTTCGACGGCTTCTTGTGGTTTTACATAGGGGCTGAGTTTGAGATCAGCTACCTTCTTGTAGAATTCCTGAGGATAAAATTTATCGTTATATTCAAAACCACCATCGCGTGTCTTTTGGAATACTTCATAATCCACCTTACGAACATCTGGCTCATCGTGTGAGAAGGAACCTAGTGTGTAATCAGCTAAATCCATGACTTTGTTAAAGTCACGGCCTGCTACATACTCCATGCCTACTTCTTCTAGTAGTGATAGTGTCTGACGAATAAGATCTGCTCGCATTGTATTACCCTCTATACTATTTATACTCTACTATCTCTACTAGTAGGTCTGTACTGCCGGCTAATACTCTGTGATAGGTATTTTTAGGGATAGGCAAACTATCACCGGGCTCCAATATCATAGGCAACCGGTTATCCATTTGTAAGCGCCAGCCTGTACCTTCAATTATACTTATATAACGATCAGAATGATCTCTGTGCCAGACTAGTTCTTCACTATTAATGTCTGCGGAGAAACGTCTTATAATTACGTTATTATTACGAGTTTCAGTATAGGGCTTTACCACCAGGTACCACCACCACTCAGTCCGAGCGACTTTGCGTAACGTGGCAACCGGCAAGCCCAATAACCTGGCTTGGTTTTATCGTTCTTTTTCTCGCAGTTATGTCTGTCAGCAAATGCTCTACGTGCTTTAGGATCTTTTAGTTTAACTGCAAGATTGCCGCCACCATCCTTTGCACCAAATGCTACTTTAATAACATTACCCTTGTCATTCTTAGTGTATACATAGAACTTCTTAGGACCACCACGCTTGGGTGAGTTTAGTTTAACTTTGCGTCCCTGGTACTCTGCTTCGTCAATGTCAACAGACTCTTTTTGTATAAGTTGCCTTAAATTTACGCTGTGTTTGCCCTTACCCCAATTTTTATACATTTTATGAAGAGCTTTGGTTAGATTAGATTTTGCAAGTCTTGTTCCTAACCCAGTGTATTCGCCTATTTCTTTTACTGACATATCTTCCCAATATCTTAATAAAACTACCTGTCGCTCTACAGGCGCCAAGTCATTTAATCGAGTTGCAATCATTTGTTTCATTTCTTTTCTTGCAACATCGTTAAAAGGATCACTGTCGGATACCGCATCATCTGGTATCTCTTCTATAGGAACATCAAGAGGAACACTCTCGCCCTCTACCATAATGCATTCACCAATGTTTGTATCAAGTAGTTCAGCATCCTGCCAGTCTAGGTCAAGATTTTCACGCATCTCACGTACACGAGTATAAAACTCTGTAAATGCTTCACTACCGGGACGGAACATGCATTCACTAAAAGGAACGCCACGCTTAATGTGTTCTCTAATAGCCCGTTGCGCTGGAGTTAAATCAAATTCAGTAAATCTCATTATGCCCACCCTAGTGCTTTTTTACCTAGCTTGGCACCTTTTTTAGCACCCTTATATATCTTACTTGGTTTTCCTGTCACTGCGGCACCTACTGTACCTACTGCTGTGCCAGTAACCGCACCTACTGTAGCACCAACTGCTTTACCAATTGGGCCTTCGGTAGCAACGTTCTTTGCTGCACCCTTACGATTTTTATTAGGATCTTCTCTACGCTTGCGGCCTGCTGCTGTAGCACGCTTCTTTTTGCCCAGTGCATGTGCTTTACTTTGTGGTAAGCACTTGGGCTTGCCTTCACTATTACTATCCCTAGCACAGTCGCCACGAATTTTACCATCAGGACCGAAACGAACCCATTTGTCCTTAAACCACTTGCGTAGATCTTCGTTGGTTGTAAACTCGTGGACCCGCATTACTTTTTACTCTTATTGCCCCAGTTAGCTGCGCCAACCTTGCGACACTTTACAAGTGCACCGCTAGCATATGCGCTTGGCCAAACTTTGTAACGTGATTTTACTTTATGATAGCAGGCATCCTTTTCGCCGGCTGCTTCATCAAACTCAGCCTCAGTAATTGCTTTTGAAATAAATTCTGAGGAACGCATAATAATTAGTCATCTTCCCCTGGTGGGTTGCTATACATATGTGCTTCTTCTAGAGCTTCCATAGCTTCAATTAGTTTTTGATGTGCATCTGCAATCCATGCAGCATCACCACCTTCACGTTCTACCATTTTACTAAGCACTGCACCTTCTGCTGTAACGTTCATAAGACGGCCCATCATATTAAACATCTTTTGAAAACTATCATCGATTGCTGTTGCAGAACTTGTGGCTTCTTTAACTGCGCTATCAACTGTGGTTAGATCATTACCCTGTGCTACTTCACTCTTCATAAAGTCACGATATCGACTAGCAATATCACCTAGCACATCTTCGTTAGCTTTGTCTTCAGCTACAGATTCCTTCTTGGCTTTCTTGTCAGCGGCAGCCTTCTTCATGGATTCTTCTTTATCGCCATCGCCATCTAAATCAATATAGTCTGGCTTTGCTGCTTCTTCAAGTTCATTAAACGCTTTGAGAATACTTGCTGTTTCACGTGTTCCAGCGACTGCTTCCTCAACTGGCTTATAAACAGTATCGCCTGTTGCACTTACTGTTTCCTCGTTATTTGAGATTGCATTTAGTTTTTTTACTAGGTCTGAAAAATCGCTCATTTCTTACTCCAATCGCTAAATTTACTTTCGGCTTTCATATTCTTTTTGTTTTGGTCTGCTTCTGTAGATTCAAGTGCATCTAATGCATCTGCTGGCATCGCTTCCTGATTGTCAGAATTCATTCCGCTCATCTCATACTCGAGATGATGCTTAACACTGCCCATGTAATCTGCTGCCTTGGTGATCTTAGATTGTACCCAGCCTTCTAATCCCTGTTCTTCGCTTACGTTACGAAGCATATCGTGTAGCTCAATTGCGTACTTGCCGATCTTGTATAGATCTGCACGTGCCATTTGAACTTCGTGATCTGTTTCGCAGCGATTGGCCATATCGCCCAAGCTGCCTTCAGCAATCTGTTTTAATTTTTTGCGTGTATTAGCAATATCATTCATAGTTAAAACCTCAAAAACATATATTATATTTATGCTATAATGCGGCTAGCGGCTTTTTAGGATTGCGCTTGATCATACCAGCGCCAAACAAACTATAGTTTGTATCCAAAGCACTCACACTCTTTGCTTTTTTCTTACTGCGAGCAACTGCTGGATTTACTACTACAGCAATATTTCCGCTTGTGGTAGCACCAGCACTTGCTGTTTCTTTAATAAATTCATTCGCTCTCATTGGTCAATCTCACATTGTCGTATGTAAATGTAATGCCTGGTGTAACGCTCTCAACTTGTATATTTGCTGTTTCACTATCAATAAATCCAGTAAAGTTATAGTGACTGAACTCGTCGTTGGGTATCACAAAATCACGTTCAAGCATGAGTTCACCATTTACAAATACTCTGTACGCTGGTGTGTTCGTGTAATCACTACATTTGATATCAAAGTTAAGTTTCATTTGCTATCTCGCATATTAAAAGCAAAACTAACTTGCCTAGCTAGTTGTATACCACGATCGCGTTCGTCCTTTTTGGTGGACTTTTTCATCTTGTTTGCCTTGGCACGTAACTGCTTTAGTTCTGTTCTAGTTAGTTCTTCTCCGGCTCCTTTGCCCAAATACTGCGCTGCTTTCCGTTTTAAACTACCTGGACGACTACCTGGTTTTTCTGACCCTGTGAGATCCTCCACAATTTGTTCAAGTTCTTTAATACAACGCTGTAAGTGTTCATCATACTGTTTTTCCTCGTTTAGATTTATTTGTGTTGGCTGTAGGGTTTTCATAACGTAGTCTCCCTTTAGTGGACTTTTTAACTCGTAATGGTCGATGTGGCGCAATAGTAACACTTGTTCCACTGGCAAATGGTACTGTAATGCTGCCTCTTTCATCTAATTCTTGTTCTTTAGATTCTCCAATACCTAAATTGAATAGTGTATTGGGATCTGAATTCTTTCTTGCTTTAGCATGTAGCTCTTTGGGCTTACCACTGCCCAACCCTAGCTTCTTAACATTTGCAAACTCACTACCAATTGGTGCGTCTTTGGTTGCGTTCTGTTTTGTAATACGCCCAACACCTGCTTCGTTTATGGATTCGTCTTTTTGGGTTTTGATCCAATTAATAGCATCTCTTTTACTACCAACTGTCCTGTCCCATTCCCAATCGCCTCTGTCCTTCACATAAATTTGCCACTCACCAGATGGTCGATCATTACTATTCAATTGTGGTGATATTTTATATTCTGTTTTACCCTGTTTCATTGTATAGGACCCAGGTTCACCTGGAACCTTTTTGGCCATTTCAACTATGGATTCGCCTGCTATATCTTTTACTGTTGCTCGTGCTTGAGGGCCCTGAGGATAGCGAATCATTGTTTCTCTAAAACTATAATCTTTGTTGCGTCCTTTGTTGAATACGAAACCAAAACGCTTGTAGAACTTTTCGAGTCTGCCTTTACTGCTAGCACCAAATGCTGTATCGGGCGTTAGTGCAACAACTTCACCTTCACTGTCTGCTATGTCAACGATTCGTTGCATGACTCGGGTACCAATGCCCTCACCACGTTCTTCTTTAGGTAGTTCTATTTTGCCAAGTATGTAACCTGCTTTTGTTTTATATAAGTCTAAGTATAAACCCGGAAACTCTGCTTCTAAGTCTTTGGCAACGTCTTCATTAAATGCCTTGTCAGCATGTTTTCTAGCACGTGGTCCATCTGGATGACGTGGATTAATGCTTACTACCTCGCCATTCATAAGCTCACTTATGTTCGCTGCTTTGCCAACCTTATCCAAGAGTTGATGCAATGGATCTGTGGCATCATAACCATCGCCCTCGTAGTTGGGCTTTCCTCTTACTTCAGTGCGCTTTCCAGTCTTTGTGTCTTTAATGTGTAGTACGAGTAGATCATCGTCACGTTCTAGTTGTAGTTTATAGCTTTCATTCATACCAGCATGCATTGCTGCCATATGTGCCTTGTATTTCTTAGTGCCTTTTTTATGTGGACTCTTACCTTCCGCAAAGTTTTCTGCTAGTTTAGCAACTTCGTCTGGCACTTTAAATGCCCACACAGTTGCCTTACCGTCTCTAGCCATCATAGCAGTAAGTCTTGTATTGCCGCCAATTAATTCTTTGTAGCCATCACTGTATACAGCAACAATGGGCATTTCAACTGTGCCTTTTTCTAGTTGTGCTAGAGCTCGTTTTTGTTTTTCTGGTTCTAATGATTTAAAACTATCAGGATCTGCGGCATCTGTATTGTTAATACCTTTAGCACTTTTAATGGTAACTGACTTGCCCTTCTTAGCAAGTTCAATCCAGGCATCCTTGCCAATCTTTTGAAACTCTGGATAGCGAGCTGCTTCTTCCCATTCTACATCAAACTGTGGTTTAACAAATGCTTTGTTTGTTTTCTTACCTTCCGCCACACCTTGTCTTTTAAGAATAAAAGTGTCTTCGTTTCCAGTGTCTTCTACATCATACTCATAACCATTTTGGTTAGCAAAGCGTTGTACCATTTTGCGATACAATCCACTGCGAGTACTGTCCTGACTTCCAAAGGCGCCTGTGCGAGGTTTAAAGGCACTAAACATAATCTGTTCTGGTTTATTTTTTGCTGCCCATTGTTTGATATGATTGATAACAGCGCCAAAGATTTTATTTTGCGAACCTTCACCTGTAACACTCATAACACCGCCACGAGTAAAACTGATGTATACACCCTTACTCACAGGCCTGTAGGTTAGTTCTATATAAGCATCTTCTACTTTAGTAGCATATACAGTTGACCCACTTGGTCCGAGCTCTTTGACCCATTCAACTTTGGTGTCAAATGCTTCCTCCAATTTATTATCTGACAGGCTCTTTGGATTAGTAAGGAAAAAATAAACCCCAGTACCTAAATCTTCTATGTTTAGTTTAAACCCAATTTGTTTAGCAAATTGTTTGGCAAATCTTGAATAGAGTATGTGTCTACGAGGACTATCAGGAGCGCCACGGTACATCGCACTATCGTTAGTATTTTTTGCTGCACTAAAAGTTATACTAACAACCCGATCCTGGTCAACTTTATTCCACCATTGCTTTATGGCTTCTATTACTGTAGCAAAAACTCTAAACTCATCGCCCGTGCCTGCTGCTTTGCTTCTACTATTTCTTGTGAAGCTAATATCAAAACGACCACTATCACCTGACGTGTTAAATTCTATATCCAAATAAGCAGTGTTGCCGTTGGATGTAGGTATTTCAGCAAGAGCAGATGAATCTCCATTTGGATTGCCTTCCCATACTAGTGGATAAGGACTGTCAAATGCTTCGTTTACATGCTTGAAGTATTCAATCTGTCTAAGACGTTCTTTAGCCTGTTTTTTACTTGGATAAGTGCCCATGCGCTTACCCTTTTTACTGTAAACAGTATACTGACTACCAGTCTTACGTATTGTTTCAGTAAGAGATCTAATCTTTTCAATAATGCGTTGCTGATCTTCTTCTGATACTTTGTGAGCAATATCAGCTAACTCGTAACTGTCATGATGTTTAGTATCTTTGAACTTCAAACCAGTAAACTTTTTTATTCTGTCCTTAATATATTTTTCTAGAGGTGCTGGTAGTACCATTAGTGTATCAGAGTCATCATGTCCGTACTCTGCTTTTTCTGCTTTGCTTAAATTAGCAATGTCTTTACCCAGCTCATACCAGTCCTCATCACTTGTTGTTTGTAGGACAATAGTATTGTCAGGAAATGGAATTAGATCACCTTCCTGTACTTTTTTATTGCGCTTGTATTTTTTGTGCCAGGCTTCTCTAGCTGTCTGCACTTGTTCAATAATTTTAGCTTTTACGTCTTCTGCTAGTGGTTTAGCAACGTCTAAACGCCACAACTCTAATATAATATTATGTAAGTCTTCAAACTTCAAGTACGCTTCATTAATCTTATTGGCCATAATACTGTGAATACGAGCATTATAGGTTCCATATAGATCTGTTATTATATCCTTTTGTGTATCAGTGTCAGCCTGCGCAAATTTCTTGCGTAACTCTGTAGCACTGCGCATGGGTTCAGCCAAGACTTTAAAGTCTAAAGTTGGTGCGACTTCAATATAAGCATGTTTACTAAATGGTTCTAAATTCTTTTGCCCAGCTAATGGTTGGAAATAGCTGGCTGATCCGTCCTTCTTGGGCGCAAAACTAAAGCGTGGATTATCAGCCATGTCCTTGGCACTAACAGCAAACACTACTGCTGTTGTTTCGGGATTGTACCAATCTAGTATCTCTTCTGCTTTATAGGGGTTCTTTGTTTGTACAATTCTATCACTGGGAATACCAGCATGTAACATCATTGCACGTTTTTCTGGGAAACTAAAAGGACTCTTGGGTGGATCTACTTTATTACTTGTTGCTACATAAGCACTGCCATATTTCTGTTTAAGATAGCCATATACACTGGCGTGACCCTTGTGGAAAGGGTGAAAACGCCCGGGATATATTGCTACGACTTGCTGGATTGCTTCTGTAATACGCATACCATATTTATAAGTTTTCTAATAACCACAGATAGACTGGACTATTAAACTTTAAACACCAGGTGCTATTCCAGCTTAATTGCATTTCATTCTTACGTGGATTGGGAAAATCTTGTGGATCCTGTTTTGTATACCAACCGTCATTTACATATACTTCGCTTAAATCGTAGGGAATATTACAACAATCTATGTCGTCAACAAATAACTTATTAATTGTAACATATTTGCTTTTAATTTGTTCGCCTGAGTCATTTAGTACTATATCTTTACGGAAGTCTAAGTTATAGTATTCTACTTTTAAAACATTTTCACTATCATCTTGTAAATCTAAATCAAACTCAACTGTCTGCTCGCCAATAATCTCATTGTTGTAGAATTCAGTGTCATTGACAGATACTCTACAGCTTGGCCAGTGATCTTCCCAACCTGTTCCTGTTAATACTAACTTTAAATTAACTGTTTCCATTAATTGTTTCCTTTAATATTTCAGTATCTCCAGCAAATCTATGATAGCCCACATGCGTTAGATTGATACTAGTATCTGCAAATATTTGTCCACCCATTTTACGCCAGTTGCGGCAGAACGCCCAGTCCTCAGTCAAATAGTATCCATCATCACCAATCTGTGTTGGAAAGAAGTTGTAAGTATAATCATCAAATTCAGCACCTAAACCAATATTATCATGATACTTTTGTGCTACACCTTCAGTAATCATCCTTTCAAATACACTACGCTTAATAAGTAAAAACCCAGTACCCAGTGTATCCACTTCAATTATCTCACCATCACGCCCTTCTGGCTCTGCATCTGGTAGTCTGTTTACAACATACTTGGTGGGAATAACTTTTTGTGGATATATACCACCAATTACATCTTTATTAGCACCCAATAGTTTTAAAATATCCATGTTATTAAACTGGATATCGCTATCAACAAACATGAGGTGAGAACATTTATTACGCAGAAACTTAGCAACTAAACTATTACGTCCGCGATTGATGTTACTCTCATTGCTAAGAGTATCTACCATGAAGTTAACGCCAGTCTGCATTGCGAAGACGGTAAATCGCAAGTAACTGCTAAATGTGACTTCGCTTATTTGTCCACCATAACAGGGTGTACAAAAGTGTACTGTATCTATAGATTGTTCTAATTCTTCTGACATTTAATATTCCAATTGATTTAGTAGGTTTTGTATTCTACTTGTTTTAGGTCTTAGGAAATTTTCCTGATTGTGTTTTAATACATCAACAATAGCTGCTGTAATATTTTGAAGTTCGAGGTGATTTCTATTATGTATGCTGTAAGCTATTTCTAGCATTTCTTTCATGCGAGCTTCTGGATCATCTATCTCGTCATATTCTTCGTTAATAATATTCCCAAATGTTTTATATCCAAGATGCTTTAATAATCGTAAACTTCCAGGGTTACCAACAATGCAGAAAGGCTGTAAGTTTAGTATAGGCTTAAATGTCTTTTCTGTCAGGAATATTGTATTCTGACGAAAATGTGTTTCTACAACTATGTTCCAGTAACTGTCATTAAAGAACTTTCTGTCAATAAGTTTATGGTTGTTGTGTTCCTGATCTGTGTTTGCGTCAGCCTTGTAGGGTATTCCTAATTCAAACCTACATAATGTAATTAATAACTCATCATCAATTGCTTCCCAGTCAGATAGCTTTTCCTCATCTATACTACTTGTTTCGTATTTGTAACCAGTGTAACTAAAATAACTGTCAGTATGTAATCCAAGATCTACGAATATACTACCAAATACTCTGCGCCAGAGTTTGTCAGCTCGGATTAAACAGGTTGTTTTTTTACTTCTTGGGGCTAGATTAATATCTCTAACAAAATTGCTATTGTAAGAATGAAGATACCTATAGTATAATTCATCATCTGGAAAGTATATAAACGGAGGTTTGTCGTGAATTGACCAGTTTGCCAGTACAAATCTAATATCATTAAAAGTTAGATCATGCCGTTTACACAACTTTATAAGACTGGGTACTATATCAATTTTAGGATCATCGCCCTCACTATAGTAAAATAAAACTCTAAACTCACCTGCTTTTAGTTTTGCTAAACTTTCAGGTTCCATTAAAGAAAAGTAATCTATCTCAGGATCATAAAAATTTAAGTTGATGGGATAGTAAGCCGGCCCAGACCAGTCCTCTGATACTAGAGCACAGTTGTACTGTACCTTATCCAGATCACAGTATTTTAAAAAGCGGAATTCATAGCTGTAGGGTTTTTGTATACATAAATCATGCCAAGCATTAGTTTTAGGCCTAAGTGATAGGTCCTTGACAAGATTGGGTATATATCCATAATCTGTGCGATGGTCAAATAACCATGTAATCATAACGACCTTTTATTTGCCGCCGCTTACCTCAACATCGCAGTCTTTAAAGTAATTAAAAACTTCTTCAACAATACTATCTGCTGATGTATCGTCTAGATCCTGGTTAAGGGCGAATTCAATTGAATGTCCTAGTTCTGTTTCGAAAATGGTGCCGGTAAAAATATCACCAACGCCTTCCTGTAACTCAGTATACAAGTTTTCGTTAATATGATTGTTAACAAGCAAACCCAGTAGAGTTTGTTCACTTACTGTTAGTGGCCTAGGCAATGTTATCCGTATAAACTTATCTGATAACATTAGTGTTCCTAGTGGCCCATTTGTACTAAGTTAATAGTACCCGATGTAAAACTACTTACACTAATACGTACCCAAACATAATTTCCAGTGAAGTTGGTCATGTATCCACTAGTCACTGCTGTACTACCATCACTAGTAATAATATTACTAATATCTGACCAGTCAGTACTTGTTGGCGTAGTTGCCAGTGTAGCCTGAACTTTAATAGTGCCAACAAAGTTAGTTACACGAGTTTGTACAGTGTGAACCCCGTCAGCAAAGCCGTAATAACCATCACCCTTTACTTTGTCACTACTAAAACTCTCACTTGAACCATCATAGTTACCCACAGCGGTTCCATGTGAAGTAGTTGTCAATAGGGTGATAGTGGTTGTTGCTGACATTATTCTTTAATCACTTCTACGAGCTTGTCTGACCCTGCTAGTTCCTGAATTACTGCTTCTAGACTGGCACTCATTTCATCATCAAGCATAGTACTAACTGTTTCGTCGTCTCTTAAGAGCTTGCTGATTTTAATGACTACCATTTCTTCATTGAGTTTAGCCATAGTAATACTCCTATATAGAGTATTTATGCTGTTACTTTTGGTTTACGACCTCGTCTCTTATAGGTTTTGACACTGCCATCAGGCTTAATATCATAACTACGAGCATACCTAACTGGGTCCATGCCTTCGATTTCATGAATACTATCACAGGGAATCTTTGAGTTCCAGTGTAGTTCCCTGCGCTTATCAACTACAGCACCACCAAAAATCACAGTAGGCAATGTTGCCGTTACTACAGTGTTAGTATTAATTAAATTGCGTTCGATCAGTGTAGCAAATAGTTTTTCCATTAGACGTTTTCCATTTCGGATAGTAGTTTGTATTCAATAATTTTGCTAACTGAATCCGGATGACTCAGGCAAAACAGTTGTAGGATCTCTTCTTTTAGAAAGTATAATGACCCTGGATACCACCTATAAAATCTTTGACTATCGATTGATTTATTAAATGTTTTATTGGGCACTATGTCAGACTGATAGTTATTATAAAACTGGAGAATATTCTGGAACTTTTCAGGTGTATTAACATTCGTTAACTCTATCTGCCATCTACATCCACCGAACGGCAAATTAGTTTTTCTAATTCTAGTATTTTTAGTAATGTCCAAACTATATGCTATTTCAGACAGTCTAGTATTTTCTCCTAGCCAGCTTGTGATTACATTGCAATGTTCTAGGTCATTTGTATAGAAATTACCATATCGACCTTCGTGTCTTGCCTTGATATCTAAACCATTTGCTACTGCTTGATCTCTAATTAAACATATCGTCTGTAAGTAGCTAGCATAACCATTGTTTTTTAAAAACCAGTAGGTAAACCTGTACTGGTACTTGCCATAGAATTTTCTATCACTTAGTTTGACAGATACTTTATACTGGGACGCTAATTCTTGTACTTCCGGCGGATGGGTCTTCTTTGGTTGTGTCGACATTACTGTTCCTAAATATTATGATAAAGTTTGAACCCTCAACTCCTATCTTTATTTTACTATTAGATAAGTTTTTGTCAACCAATATTTGTCTACTAATAGGTACTCGCAAGTATTTGTTGATACACCTATCCAAGGGCCTTGCTCCCATTTTGTCATCGTAACCAATCTCAATGAGCTTGTCAATTGCTTGTTCATTTACAATAATACGAATACTTTTTTCTTGTAACTGTGCTTCAAGAGATTTGATAAACTTCATAACAACCTTGCGCTTGCTCAGATCGTCTAGCTTGTTGAACTTACAAACACCTGATATACGATTACGGAACTCCGGACGGAAGAATTCCTTAAAGGCTGCTTCTTCCTCGCCAGTTCTTTCCAGACTACCAAAACCAATAGTATTACGTTCGGCCATTTCAGCACCCAGGTTGGTAGTCATAATTATGATACAGTTTCGAGCATCTGCTCGTTTGCCATTACTGCTTGTGATATATCCCTCGTCTAGCATCTGTAACAGAACATTGCTTACATCAGGATGTGCCTTCTCGATTTCGTCAAACAGGATAACACTATGTGGTTTGCGTTCGATATCTTTAATCAACAACCCACCACTCAAATTACTGTCCTCATAGCCCACATATCCCGGGGGAGCACCAATAAAACGAGCAACACTGTGTTTTTCCTGATATTCGCTCATGTCATAGCGCAGTAGTTTCATGCTTAAATTTTCAGCAAGTTGTTTAGCAAGTTCAGTCTTACCAGTACCAGTAGGTCCAATAAACACAAAACTACCCACTGGTTTATCACTAGCACTGAGCCCAGCCTTGCTAACATAAACATGTTCCATCACAGTTTCTACAGCACTATCCTGTCCATACAGTTTAGCTTTAATCTTATCCTCGATCTCCATAACATTTGTTATGGG
>Ga0181597_10000045_pt1 | contig 126006 bp, 129 predicted proteins | sample 041ome_5_FD_148647 | JGI IMG/M metagenome (GOLD analysis project Ga0181597, IMG submission 148647) | Coastal salt marsh microbial communities from the Groves Creek Marsh, Skidaway Island, Georgia - 041403US metaG (spades assembly) | ecosystem: Environmental > Aquatic > Marine > Intertidal... | reverse complement strand
TTCGAAGTTGAACTGATTGCGCCAATCGCGATGGAAGAAAAACTACGCTTCGCGATCCGCGAAGGCGGCCGCACAGTCGGCTCAGGCGTCGTTTCTAAAATCATCAAGTAATAAATCTTACTTGAAACGGTTAGGGTGCGCGGCAACGCGCACCTTTGCTCTTTACGAGATCGGGCAACCGATCGCCCGGGTTCGATGAAGGCAAAAGATGCTCTTGGGTCTTCCTCTCAACTCTAACGCCGAAACATAAGGCAATAAGACAATGCAAAGCCAAAACATTCGTATCCGGCTAAAGGCATTCGATTACCGTGTACTGGATGCCAGCACACAGGAAATCGTGAACACTGCCAAACGCACTGGAGCTTCGGTCCGCGGTCCTATCCCGCTGCCGAACAAGATCGAAAAGTTCACCGTTCTACGTGGTCCACACGTGAACAAAAAATCGCGTGACCAGTTCGAAATTCGCACACACAAGCGTCTTTTGGACATCGTTGACCCAACACCACAAACCGTAGATGCGCTTATGAAGCTGGATCTTGCGGCAGGTGTTGACGTTCAAATCTCGGTATAAGGGGGCAAACAGATGCGCTCTGGTATTATCGCGAAAAAAGTCGGCATGACCCGACTATTTATGGAAGACGGCAAACAGATCCCTGTTACTGTGCTTCAAATGGAAAACTTGCAAGTTGTTGCACAACGCAGCAGCGACCAGCACGGCTATACTGCTGTTCAACTTGGCGCAGGTTCTGCAAAAGCGAAAAACACATCCAAAGCGATGCGTGGCCACTTTGCAGTCGCTAAGGTTGAGCCTAAGCGTAAAGTTGCAGAATTCCGCGTTGATCCTGAAAACATGTTGGATGTTGGTTCTGAACTAACAGCCGAACACTATGTTGAAGGCCAATTTGTTGACGTTTCTGGCACTTCTATCGGTAAAGGTTTTGCCGGCGCTATGAAACGCCACAACTTTGGCGGTTTGCGTGCATCACACGGTGTTTCAATCAGCCACCGTTCGCATGGTTCAACTGGTCAATGTCAAGGCCCAGGTAAAGTGTTCAAAGGCAAGAAAATGGCAGGCCACATGGGTGCCGTGCGTGTCACAACACAAAACCTACAGGTTGTTAAAACAGACGCAGATCGCGGTTTGATCATGATCAAAGGCGCCGTTCCTGGTTCAAAAGGCGGTTGGGTGACAGTGAAGGACGCGGTTAAAAAACCACTTCCTGAAAATGTACCATTCCCAGCAGCATTGCGTTCCGCAGAAGCTCCGGCCGTTGCAGAAGAAGCGCCGGCAGAGGGAGGTGAATCATGAAACTTGACGTAATCACACTTGATGGTGGCAAAGCGGGCTCTGTTGAGCTTGGCGATGACATCTTTGGTCTAGAACCACGTGCAGACATCTTGCACCGTGTTGTGCGTTGGCAGCGTAATAAAGCGCAAGCTGGCACACACAAGGTTAAGACACGGTCTGAAGTGAGCTACTCAACCAAGAAAATCTATCGTCAAAAAGGAACAGGTGGCGCACGTCACGGTTCGCGTAAAGCGCCGATTTTCCGCAAAGGTGGCATCTATAAGGGCCCAACACCGCGCAGCCACGCGCATGAATTGCCAAAGAAAGTGCGTCAGCTTGGCCTTAAGCACGCGCTATCAGCTAAGGCGAAATCAGGTGCACTGGTGATCATTGAAGCAGCCGCCTCAGAAGGAAAATCTGCTGTTTTGGCAAAGCAAGTGAAAAACCTAGGTTGGAACCGTGCATTGATCATCGACGGTTCAGAAGTAAGCGAAAGCTTTGCAATGGCCGCACGTAACGTTGAGGGCGTGGACATCCTGCCAACAATGGGTGCAAACGTTTATGACATCCTAAAGCGTGATACACTTGTCATCACGAAAGCGGGCGTCGAAGCATTGGAGGCACGTTTGAAATGACTGTAAAAGCTGAACATTACGATGTGATCCGCAAGCCGATCATCACAGAGAAAGCAACAATTGCATCAGAAGCAGGTGCAGTCGTTTTTGAAGTGGCAATCGACAGCAACAAACCACAGATCAAAGAAGCGGTAGAAGCGCTCTTTGGTGTAAAGGTCAAAGCGGTCAACACAACCATCACCAAAGGTAAAACCAAGCGTTTCCGTGGCATGATGGGTCGTCGTAGGGACGTCAAAAAAGCCTATGTGACACTGGAAGACGGTAATACAATTGACGTGTCAACTGGTCTCTAAGGTCACAAAATAATGTGTTTAAAAAACTAAACCCCCGCAGTTGCGGGGGTTTTTTGTTTTCCTCGCGCAATACTTTGTGATAGAGCAATCACATATTTAAAGTATTTACTTTGCGGGTTTTAGGAATGCGATTACTTGCGCTTATTTTAGTAGCGTGGTTGTGGGGTGTGGTCGGTGTACAGGCACGTCAATCTGACGTGAAGCACTGTGAAGATGCGATAGATACCGATCAGTTCAAAGACTGTTTGACTGGGAATTTAACAAATTCAAATTTATGGGTCCTTAATAAGACCACAAACACTGAAGCTGCCGACTTTCTGGAAGCGAGATTGGAAATTCATGATCATATAGTCTGTGGGGAAAAGTCTGGACAGTTAGAGCTTGTCTTTGTCTGCTCTGAACGTGCTCCAATTGTTTTTGTGACTGGCACATGCTGATTTGCAGATCATGCACGGTTTGGTCGTTTGAATATAAAGATTGCTGAAAAGAGACGGCAAAAATTCGTCGCTACTGCCCTATACGATGGAAACGCGCTCGGGCCATCAGATGCCAAGGATGCCGTTCGCATTGTCAACGCAATTACCAATGCCGAAAAAGTCACAATTCAAATTCAGCCATTCCCATGGTTGCTTACGAACGCGACATTCTACCCAATTGAGAATAGCACAAAGGTTGATGAAATATAGGCAGCGTGTTTGGAGTAAGCGTTTCTAACGCAACTCGGGCTGAGAAATCGTCAGTTGTAAGCATTGTTTCATGCAATGTACTGGACACCCACGCCATTCACCACTATACGACAGCAATCTTGTATGGCCCTAGATTCGTCTAGGGCCTCGTGATGTTTATGAACTGGCCACCTTCGGGGGGCTTTACCATGGGCGGGGAAACCCGTCGAACACACAAACGGAAGTCAGAAAGCATGGCACTTAAGTCGTATAAACCAACGACGCCGGGCCAGCGCGGGCTGGTACTGATCGACCGTTCGGAGCTGTGGAAAGGACGTCCTGTCAAATCCCTAACAGAGGGTTTGACAAAATCGGGCGGCCGGAACAACACTGGACGGATCACATCACGTCGCCGCGGTGGTGGGGCAAAACGCCTTTACCGGATCGTCGATTTCAAACGCAACAAGTTTGACGTCGCAGCAACAGTGGAACGGATCGAATATGACCCGAACCGTACAGCATTCATCGCATTGGTGAAGTATGAGGATGGCGAACAGGCCTATATCCTTGCACCACAACGTTTGGCAGTCGGTGATCAAGTGATCTCAGCTGCAAAAGCAGACATTAAACCAGGTAACGCAATGCCATTCTCTGGCATGCCAATCGGGACAATCGTTCACAATATCGAACTTAAGCCCGGTAAGGGCGGTCAGATTGCGCGCGCGGCTGGTACATACGCACAATTTGTTGGCCGCGATGGTGGCTATGCGCAGATCCGCCTATCCTCAGGTGAACTTCGCATGGTACGTCAGGAATGCATTGCGACAATTGGTGCTGTGTCAAACCCAGACAATTCAAACCAAAACTACGGTAAAGCGGGTCGTATGCGCCACAAAGGTATCCGTCCATCTGTTCGTGGTGTGGTTATGAACCCGATCGACCACCCACACGGTGGTGGTGAAGGCCGTACATCAGGTGGTCGTCACCCAGTGACACCATGGGGTAAGCCTACCAAAGGTAAACGCACCCGTAACACGAACAAGGCGTCACAAAAGCTTATCATTCGCTCGCGTCACGCCAAGAAGGGGGGACGTTAATTTATGCCTCGTTCAGTATGGAAAGGTCCATTTGTGGATGCTTATGTGCTTAAAAAAGCCGAAGCAGCACGCGAAAGCGGCCGTAATGAAGTTATCAAAATTTGGTCTCGTCGTTCCACCATCCTACCACAATTCGTTGGTTTGACATTTGGTGTGTACAACGGCCAAAAGCACATACCAGTGCTTGTGTCAGAAGATATGATCGGCCAGAAGTTCGGTGAGTATTCACCAACACGGACCTATTATGGTCACGGCGTCGACAAGAAAGCCAAGCGGAAGTAATAGCCATGTCTAAAGCGAAAAATCCCCGCCGCGTGGCCGATAACGAAGCAATGGCAAAATTGCGCATGCTTCGCACAAGCCCGCAAAAGCTTAACCTTGTTGCTGCGATGATCCGCGGTAAAAAGGTTGATAAAGCCCTAAGCGATCTCACATTCAGCAAAAAGCGTATCGCAATCGACGTTAAAAAATGTCTGCAATCCGCAATTGCGAATGCTGAAAACAACCACAACCTAGACGTTGATGAATTGGTTGTTGCAGAAGCGTATGTTGGTAAAAACATGACAATGAAACGTGGTCGTCCACGCGCACGTGGTCGTTTCGGTCGTATCATGAAACCATTCTCAGAACTAACGATCAAGGTTCGTCAAGTAGAGGAGCAAGCCTAATGGGTCAGAAGGTAAATCCAATCGGCATGCGCCTGCAGGTCAACCGTACCTGGGACAGCCGCTGGTATGCAGACACCAAAGATTATGGTGATTTGCTACTAGAAGATCTTCGCATGCGCGAGTTCATCAAAAAAGAATGCGCACAGGCAGGTGTGGCACGTGTCATCATTGAACGTCCTCACAAAAAATGCCGTGTGACAATCCACACTGCACGCCCTGGCGTCATCATTGGTAAGAAAGGCGCGGACATCGAAGTTTTGCGTAAAAAACTTGCTGCGATGACAACATCAGAATTGCACCTAAACATTGTTGAGGTTCGCAAACCTGAATTGGACGCACAGTTGGTTGGCGAAAGCATTGCACAACAGCTAGAACGCCGTGTTTCTTTCCGGCGCGCAATGAAGCGTGCGGTTCAAAACGCGATGCGCATGGGTGCCTTGGGTATTCGTGTGAACGTTGCTGGCCGTTTGGGTGGTGCAGAAATCGCGCGGACTGAATGGTATCGTGAAGGCCGTGTGCCTCTACATACATTGCGTGCAGATATCGACTATTCAAACGTCGAGGCCATGACACCCTATGGTATCATCGGGATCAAAGTATGGATCTTCAAAGGTGAAATCATGGAGCATGACCCTCAGGCGCGTGATCGTAAAGCACAAGAACTCCAAGATGGGCCAGCACCACGCGGTGCGGCGCCACGTCGCTAAGGAGGAGAGTAAGAGATGCTTCAACCAAAGCGTACCAAATTCCGCAAAATGCACAAAGGCCGGATCCACGGTCTTGCAAAAGGCGGTTCTGATCTAAACTTCGGCTCATACGGTCTTAAGGCAACGACACCAGAGCGTGTGACAGCCCGCCAGATCGAAGCAGCCCGTCGTGCCATGACGCGTCACATGAAACGTCAAGGTCGCGTATGGATCCGTATCTTCCCAGATACTCCCGTAACTTCGAAACCTGTCGAAGTTCGTATGGGTAAAGGTAAGGGGTCTGTTGATTATTGGGCATGCAAGGTCAAACCAGGCCGCATCATGTTCGAAATCGATGGCGTAAACGACGAAATCGCGCGCGAGGCACTTCGCCTAGCCGCCATGAAACTTCCAGTAAAAACACGCGTTGTTGTGCGCGAAGACTGGTAAGATCAATCTTCCGTATTGATTAAAACGCCCCGCTGGTTTCAGCGGGGCGTTTTGTTTTTAAAGCCATAATGATTTCTGCTGTGACCACATGTCCGTTTGTGCGGAGCCGAACTGCGCGTCATCCCCAACTGTAATTGAAACTTACCGAAATCCTATCATCCTCGGACATGTTCATAGGGACCTCGTGGCGTAGCCAACTTTCCCATAACAACAAATCCCCAACCGCAGGGGCGACATAGATGAAATTGCGCATTTCTTCGCGGGCTCCTTTGATGCGAGCAGGGGCGGCCATCATCATGGCGTGACGGGGGTCTTCGAATTTGATCGCGCTGGCCCCCTCGGGCATCGCAACATAGGTCGTGCCTGATATCACAGAATGTGGGTGGATATGCGCGGAATGCGTCCCACCCTCGGGCAGGATGTTGATCCACAAATCTTCAAGCGTTAGATCCCGACCATCCAGATCGAATTCTAAATCCTCGGCAAAGTCTGCAACATGCTGATCTAGGATCTTTTGCAAGGCTTCAAAAATCGGAAACCGCCATCCCAAATCCGTTAGGGAGGCATAACTTGTGTACCCTGGATACCCGTGCCCCTCGCACCATTTTTGACCCGCCTCGTCATCCTGGGCAATCGACCAACAAGATGCCTCGAGCTCTTGGGGATCAACAGGGTCCCCAAATTTCGACAGGTTCGAATGATAAAGACGGGTCGCGAAGAGTGATTTGATCTGTGTCATATCCGTTTGATAGCCAATGGGGGCGCTTATTGCCAGTTAGAATTAAGCAGGTGGATAAGACTCTTTTTCGCATAATCGCCCTTGCACCATGGAGCCTCATGGGTTAATGACCCCCATCACTAAAGCCGGTTCGACAGAATCGGCTAAGTTATTGTTGCGAAAGCAACTCACTCCACCGGGTTATAGGTCACCCAGTCACAAGGGGCCTTCTGGTGTCTGAAAAAGGAAAATGGCTATGAAAGCCCAAGATTTGCGTGATAAAACGCCTGATCAGCTTCGTGAAGAGCTGGCATCCTTGAAAAAAGAAGCGTTCAACCTTCGCTTTCAACAAGCGACAGGTCAATTGGAAAGCACAGCACGTATGCGCACAGTCAAGCGTGACGTGGCACGTGTGAACACAATTTTGAACGAAAAAGCCGCTGCAGCGGCAGAATAAGGAGCCTGAGATATGCCTAAACGAATTCTTCAAGGTGTTGTCACTTCTGATGCAAACGCACAAACCGTTACTGTATCGGTAGAGCGTCGCTTCAAGCACCCTGTTCTGCAAAAAACAATTCGTAAGTCCAAGAAGTACCGGGCGCACGATGAAAAGAACGCTTTCAAGGTTGGTGACACAGTTCGTATTATCGAATGCGCACCAAAATCGAAAACGAAACGTTGGGAGGTCCTAGAGGCTTAAGCCGCTAGGCCTTTTGGCATTAACGAAACCCTGGGGACCAACCCCTGAGAGATCAGGACGCCCCATAGGTCGGGAGACACAACATGATCCAGATGCAAACAAATCTGGATGTTGCTGACAACTCTGGCGCACGCCGAGTTCAGTGCATCAAAGTGTTGGGTGGTTCCAAGCGTAAATACGCATCCGTTGGCGACATCATCGTCGTTTCGGTTAAGGAAGCCATCCCGCGCGGTCGTGTGAAGAAAGGCGACGTCCGTAAGGCCGTTGTTGTTCGCACAGCCAAAGAAGTCCGTCGTGAGGACGGCACTGCAATCCGCTTTGACTCAAACGCAGCTGTTATCTTGAACAACGCAGGCGAGCCAGTCGGAACACGTATTTTTGGCCCAGTTGTTCGTGAACTGCGCGGCAAAAATTTCATGAAAATCATTTCATTGGCACCGGAGGTTCTGTAATGGCTGCAAAACTTCGTAAAGGGGATGAAGTGATCGTTTTGGCCGGTAAGGACAAAGGCAAGAAGGGAACTATCTCTTCTCTCGATCCTAAGGCAAACAAAGCGGTTGTTGATGGTGTGAACATGGCGATCCGCCACACACGTCAATCACAAACATCTCAGGGTGGTCGTCTGCCAAAGGCGATGCCAATGGATTTGTCAAACTTGGCACTTCTAGATGCAAATGGCAAAGCGACACGCGTTGGCTTCAAAGTTGAAGACGGCAAAAAAGTTCGCGTTGCGAAAACAACAGGAGACGTGATCGATGCTTGATAATGCAAACTACACACCACGTCTTAAGCAAGCATACGCCGAAACAATTCGTCCGGCGATGAAAGAAGAGTTTTCTTACAAAAACGATATGATGATCCCACGTTTGGATAAAATCGTTTTGAACATCGGTTGCGGCCGCGAAGCTGTAAAAGACAGTAAGAAAGCGAAATCAGCACAAGCGGATCTAACACAGATCGCAGGTCAATTGGCGGTAATCACCAAAGCGAAAAAATCCATTGCGGGTTTCCGTGTACGTGAAGATATGCCACTAGGTGCAAAGGTTACTCTTCGTGGTGACCGCATGTATGACTTCCTTGATCGTTTGATTACGATTGCGATGCCACGTATCCGCGATTTCCGCGGTGTATCTGGTAAATCTTTTGACGGCCGCGGCAACTATGCCATGGGCATCAAAGAGCACATCGTTTTCCCAGAAATCGATTTCGATAAAATCGATGAGGCATGGGGCTTGGATATCGTAATCGCCACAACCGCGAAAACCGACGCGGAAGCAAAATCGCTGTTGAAGCTATTCAACATGCCTTTTAACAGCTGATCCGCGGGAAGGAATAAGACATGGCTAAAAAAGCAATGATCGAACGCGAAAAAAAGCGCGCACGTTTGGTGGAAAAATACGCCGCAAAACGCGCCGAGCTTAAAGAGATCGCAAATGATGAGAGCCGTCCAATGGAAGAGCGTTTCAAAGCGCGTCTTCAATTGGCGAAATTGCCGCGCAACTCTGCGGCGAACCGTATGCACAACCGTTGTCAGCTGACAGGTCGTCCGCACGCTTACTACCGTAAGCTAAAGATTTCTCGTATCGCGCTACGCGAACTTGGATCTGCGGGCCAGTTGCCTGGCGTTGTCAAGTCAAGCTGGTAAGGGAGAGAAGTTATGAACGATCCTATCGGCGATATGCTGACACGCATCCGCAACGCTCAAATGCGTGGTAAATCAACTGTTGCAACACCTGCATCAAAGTTGCGCGCATGGGTTTTGGATGTTCTTCAGGACGAAGGTTACATCCGTGGCTATGACAAGCAAACTGGTGGCAATGGTCACCCAGAAATCGTAATCAGCCTGAAGTATTTTGATGGTGAGCCTGTGATCCGCGAACTAAAGCGCGTTTCAAAGCCTGGCCGTCGTGTTTACCTAGGTGTGAAAGAAATCCCATCTGTCCGTCAGGGCCTTGGCGTTTCTATCGTATCTACACCAAAAGGCGTCATGTCGGATGCAAACGCTCGTGCCAACAATGTTGGTGGCGAAGTGCTTTGCACCGTATTCTAAGGAGGACTGGAAATGTCTCGCATTGGTAAAAAACCGGTCGAGCTGCCCTCAGGTGTTAGCGCATCTGTGTCCGGTCAGACCATCGAAATCAAAGGCCCAAAGGGAACACGCAGCTTTACAGCGACTGACGATGTGACAATCACATTGGAAGACAATGTTGTGACTGTGACACCTCGTGGTAAGTCCAAACGCGCGCGTCAACAGTGGGGCATGAGCCGCACAATGGTGGCAAACTGCGTCAAAGGCGTTACTGACGGCTTCAAAAAAGAGCTTGAGATCAACGGCGTTGGTTATCGTGCTCAGTTGCAGGGCAACGTATTGAAGTTGAACCTGGGTCTGTCACATGACGTGAACTTTGATATCCCATCAGACGTGACTGTGCAGTCTCCTAAGCAGACTGAGATCACGATTGAAGGTATCGACTCACAACGTGTTGGCCAAGTTGCGGCGAATATTCGTGAATGGCGTAAGCCTGAGCCATACAAAGGCAAAGGTATTATGTACAAAGGCGAGTATATCTTCCGCAAAGAAGGCAAGAAGAAGTAAGGACGTTAGAGATGGCAAACAGCAAAAGACAACTGTTCTTGAAGCGCCGCTTGCGCGTTCGGAACAAACTCCGCAGTGTAAATGCAGGCCGCGTGCGCTTGTCTGTACACCGCAGCAACAAAAACATCAGCGCTCAGTTGATCGACGATGCCCAAGGCGTAACATTGGCCTCAGCTTCCTCACTCGAGTCAAGCTTAGGCGTTGTTGGCAAGAACAACATCGAAGCATCAGCAAAGGTTGGAGCAGCACTTGCAGAACGCGCCAAAAAGGCGGGTGTTGAAGAGTGTTACTTTGATCGTGGCGGTTTCCTCTTTCACGGTGGTGTAAAGGCTTTGGCCGATGCAGCACGTGAAGGCGGTCTGAAGTTCTAAGGAGACGAAGAAATGGCTAAAGAACCAAATCAAAGAGGACGCCGTGATCGCGAAGAGGCGGCACCTGAGTTCGCCGATCGTCTCGTTGCGATCAACCGTGTTTCAAAGACCGTAAAAGGTGGTAAGCGTTTCGGCTTTGCTGCTTTGGTTGTTGTAGGTGACCAAAAAGGTCGCGTCGGTTTCGGCAAAGGTAAAGCGAAGGAAGTACCTGAAGCGATCCGTAAGGCAACTGAACAAGCAAAACGTCAGATGATCCGCGTTCCATTGCGTGAAGGTCGCACATTGCACCACGATATCGAGGGCCGTCACGGCGCTGGTAAAGTTGTGATGCGCACTGCGCCAACAGGTACTGGTATCATCGCAGGTGGTCCAATGCGTGCCGTTTTCGAAATGCTTGGCATTCAAGACGTTGTTGCGAAATCAATCGGGTCACAAAACCCATACAACATGATCCGTGCAACACTGAATGGTTTGCAAAAAGAAATGAGCCCACGCATGGTTGCACAACGTCGCGGCAAAAAGGTTGCTGACATCCTACGCAAGGACGAAGCACCAGCCGCTGAAGTGAACGCCGCAGACGCAGCAGAGCCTGCAGAAGCATAAGGAACACGCAAAATGGCTAAGAAAATTGTGGTAAAACAAATCGGTTCACCCATTCGCCGTCCAGCGGTTCAGCGTCAAACGCTTGTTGGACTTGGGTTGAACAAAATGAACAAAACCCGCGAGCTAGAAGATACACCTTCGGTTCGTGGAATGGTTGCCAAGATCCCACATTTGGTGGAAATCATCGAAGAACGCGACTAAGATTCATTTACAATATTTAGTGTGAAAAGCGCCTCATTGGGGCGCTTTTTGCTTTTAGGTAACGATTGCATGACAATTTTATAAATTGGTTGGGCCTCGTGACACATCCAACTACGAACTCACAGTGATATTAATATTTTTTTTGTTGAGTGAGTTATGGAATTTCTGTTTGCGGGATTGGTTTCCGCCTTCGTGGCGTGTGTGATATTCGCAACCAAATATTATCATTTAACATACACCGCATAGGGCCATTCAGGTGCTGCGCGTCAAGCGGCTCATCGTACACCAATGCCTCGTATTGGTGGAGTTTCTATATTTTCTGGCTTTATCGCGGGAACAGCGATGTTGCCGTCTGATGTGGCCGCATACACAGTGCCACTATTGCTAAGCTGTATCGCTTTATTTGTAGGCGGTCTTGGCGAAGACATCGGTCGAGACGTCAGTCCAAAAACGCGTTTGATCCTGTCTTTTATATCCGCGCTCTGAGCGATTGCAATTTTTCGGGTTTGGATCGGACCCCTGGGATCTCATTATCTAAATTGGATTACCTCAATCCTTCTTGGGGCGATTGTATTCACTGTGCTGATCTTGGGTGGGGTGGCGCATGCGACAAATCTGATTTATGGCCTGAACGGATTAGCAATGGGTGTGTGTATGCTGATTGCGGGCAGGCTTGCCTTTTTGGCCAATGCCGTTGGTGACACAATAATCCTGAATATCAGTATTCTGCTTATGTGTTCAATTATGGGATTGTTTGCGTTCAATTTCCCATTTGGAAAAATTTTCCTTGGGGATGCAGGGGCATACACCTTGGGGCACGTATTGATTTGGTTGTCGATCCTGCTTGTTGTTCGGAACTCTGAAATTTCACCCTATGCTATTCTATTGATCTTTTTCTAGCCGATCATGGACATGTTATTTGCGATTTTCAGACGCGTTTTGAAACGTGAACCGATTGGCGCACCTGATCGGTTGCATTTTCATCAGTTGATAATGCGCGGTCTTGGATTAAGCTACTTTAATCGCACGCAGCAGAATGTGACCAACCCGCTTGCGGCGACGCTGGTGCTACCAATGACAGCGGTTCCAATCACCGTGTCGCAATTTTTGTGGTATGTCATTGGTCAAAGTGCGTTTGCACTGCTGTTCTTTGGTGCGCTGCTCATCGTGACACATAGATCATCGTTCATCGTCACCCTTCAGGGCGCATCTACACGTTATCAACGCACAGCGGCAAAGACAAATGCCTTGGTCTCAGATCCACGTGTGACGCCCGCGGAAAACGTATTTTTTGGGAATCAGCTTGCATTTCATTGGGTGGGCATATATCTGCGCACGCGTGGGAGTATTCCCACGTTCATGAATGACGCCGTGTTTGCCCAATCGGTCGCTTGAGAGGGTAGTTCCGGCAGAAGGAGAAGCGACATGAAATTGAATGAATTGCGCGATAATGAAGGCGCCGTAAAATCCAAAAAACGCATTGGCCGTGGTCCAGGTTCTGGCAAAGGTAAGATGGGTGGCCGTGGTATCAAAGGTCAAAAATCTCGTTCTGGTGTAGCGATTGCTGGTTACGAAGGCGGCCAAATGCCATTGTACCAACGCTTGCCAAAGCGTGGTTTCAACAAGCCAAACCGTAAATCGTTTGCCGTGATCAACCTTGGTCTAATTGAAAAATTCATCGGTGAAGGCAAGTTGGACGCAAAAGCGGAAATCACTGAAGACGCATTGGTCGCGTCTGGTTTGGTGCGTCGCAAGTTGGACGGTGTGCGCGTTCTTGCCAAAGGCGAAATCACAAGCAAAGTCACCATTTCAGTCACAGGCGCATCCAAAGCGGCGATCGAAGCTGTCGAAAAGGTAGGCGGTACTTTGACAACAGCGGCTGCAGCTGCTGAATAATTGCTTGTATGCGGCTATATGCCTGCTTACATAAGCAATAGTTTTCCAATTTAACGCCGCCAGAGCCTGGAAAACGCTCTTGGCGGCGTTTTTAATAAGAGAGATCCAAATGGTTTCTGCAGTTGAACAAATGGCCGCAAACACAAGCTGGTCGGCCCTTGGCAAAGCGACAGAGTTGCGCAAACGTATTCTGTTCACATTGGGTTTGTTGCTCGTTTATCGCCTAGGTACGTTTATCCCTGTTCCAGGCATTGATGCCACAGCGCTGCGTGAATTTATGGAAAGCGCGCAAAGCGGTATCGGCGGTATGCTGTCAATGTTCACAGGGGGTGCATTGGGCCGTATGGGCATCTTTGCCCTTGGGATCATGCCCTATATTTCCGCGTCTATTATTGTTCAGTTGCTGACATCTATGGTCCCATCGCTTGAACAATTAAAGAAAGAGGGCGAACAAGGACGTCGCAAAATCAACCAATACACCCGTTATGGCACCGTATTGTTGGCAACATTCCAGGCCTATGGCCTTGCCTCAAGCTTGGAAGCAGGCGATTTGGTAACTGATCCTGGTCTATTTTTCCGTCTTTCCTGCATGATCACATTGGTTGGCGGCACCATGTTCCTGATGTGGTTGGGTGAACAAATCACGGCCCGCGGCATTGGTAACGGCATTTCATTGATCATCTTTGTTGGGATCATCGCGGAACTGCCCGCGGCATTAGCGCAGTTCTTTGCATCTGGTCGCTCTGGCGCAATCAGCCCCGCCGTTATAGTTGGCGTGATTGTGATGGTTGTTGCTGTGATCGCCTTTGTTGTGTTCATGGAACGTGCACTGCGCAAGGTTCTTATCCAATACCCACGTCGTCAAGTTGGCATGAAGGTGATGGAAGGACAGAATTCACACCTTCCAATCAAGGTTAACCCAGCAGGCGTTATTCCTGCGATTTTTGCATCATCCCTGCTTTTGTTGCCAACAACAATCAGCACCTTCTCTGGTGACGACGGCAGTGCCGCAATGTCAACGATTTTGGCGTATTTTGGCCCTGGGCAACCTGCCTACTTAGCCTTCTTTACATTGATGATCGTGTTTTTCGCGTTTTTCTATACGCACAACGTATCGTTCAAAGTGGACGACGTTGCCGACAATTTAAAAAATCAAAACGGCTTTATCCCCGGTATTCGCCCAGGCAAAAAGACCGCACAACACCTAGAATATGTGGTGAACCGCGTGCTTGTTTTGGGGTCTGCATACCTTGCGGCCGTATGTTTATTGCCCGAAATCCTAAGAGGACAGCTTGGAATTCCGTTTTACTTCGGTGGAACCTCGTTGTTGATCGTGGTTTCGGTAACAATGGATACCATTCAGCAGGTGCAATCGCATCTCTTGGCGCATCAGTACGAGAGTCTGATTCAGAAATCGCAGCTGCGTGGTAAGGGAAAGACACGTAAGAAAAAAGGACCCGCTCGTCGATGAATATTATTCTGTTAGGACCGCCAGGTGCAGGCAAAGGAACGCAGGCACAGCACTTGGTCGAAACCCGCAACATGATGCAACTGTCGACGGGTGACATGCTGCGCGCTGCGCGCACCTCTGGCACCGAGATGGGTAAAATCGTTGCGGATGTTATGGACCGTGGTGAATTGGTCACCGACGAGATTGTGATTGGACTGATCCGTGAGAAGCTGCAAGAGGGATCAGAGGGCGGCTTTATCTTTGACGGTTTTCCACGCACACTTGCACAGGCAGATGCATTGGGCGAACTTTTGGCTGAAAACGGTTTTGCGTTGGATGCGGTGGTCTCATTGGAAGTCGAAGACGAAATCTTGGTCCAACGCGTTGTAAATCGCGCGAGAGAGGCGATTGTCGCGGGCAAAGAGGCGCGCGCGGATGACAACGAGGAAAGCATGCGTACACGATTGATGGAGTACTACAAAAAGACATCACCGTTGATCGGCTATTACCACGCAAAAGGTGCGCTAAAGGCCATTGATGGCCTTGCATCAATTGGTGAGGTACAAGCCAGCCTAGCGAATGCGCTAGACGGATAAGTCGAAACATAAATTGTTTCAATCAAGGGCGCTTTTATGCGCCCTTTGTTATAGAAGGGTGTTGGGGAAAACTATTCTCCCACAATTATGAATGCGCTTTTGAATTATGTGAAAAGGGTTGGCACAAAATCCTGACAATCAACCACAGACTGAAAACAATAAGCAACACTTAATCAGTTTCTTTGCGTGCTTGTTACCTAAAAATTTTCAACAACCTGATAGAAATTCACAATGCTATTTTTAATCTTACTATCTACATCGCTTGGCGATTGGGCGACGATTGATATGTTGTCGTCCGATGAAAAATCAGTTTCGTCAGATGAGGAGACCGCATCAGAATAACTTACTGCTGACGAAGAATTGGACAGTACCGATAATTATCTTCAGCTAGGCGACAAAAATAATGTCGTTGGTTACGATGCAAGCGAAACCGAAAATTATGCCGATATGCGTGGTTACGATACGATCATAGGCGGTTTGGAGAAAGACTTGATCATAGATTACCTGGGCGCTGACTCACTGATGGGTGGCGCAGGCAGTGACTTTATTTTTACACCTGATTATGATCTTCAGCAGTACGATGGAACGGATACTGTTAATGGTGGTAAAGGGAACGACTTGCTCTGGATTGATGATGGAGACAACGCCACCTGTGGCACTGGAAGCGATACTTTTGTGATTGAAGCAAATATCTAAGATCCGCTTTGATGAACCCAGCGAGCAGGATGCCAACCCAGATCGTGTGACCATGACATATGACAGCAGAGCAGACGAAACTAATGTCTATGCCGATGGCAAAAAGGTCGCCGAAATCTTTGGCGTTTACCCCAACGAGTTACAGGATTTCTATCTTGGTAATTTCTCACGCATCGCCTGAGTGTTTCCCAATTATAGATGTGGCGCTTGCGATAAATCTTCGTATTGGCGGAATTATCCTAGTTATCCCTTGACGAATTGTGAAATTCTTCTTAACTGCGGGTTCTCGTACGAGAATCAATATGCGCATGATGCGCGATCACCGTATCAGCTTTAGCCCTTGGTAGACCAAGGGCTTTGTTGTGAAAAAAGGTTCTGGAACGACGGAACCGCAACGAAAGGAACAGAACGTGGCTCGTATTGCCGGCGTAAACATCCCAACAGCAAAGCGTGTCCCAATCGCTTTGACATATATCACAGGTATCGGACATACCTCAGCGAAACAAATCTGCGAAGCAGTGAACATTGATATGACACGTCGTATCAATGAATTGTCAGATGCAGAGGTGTTGTCAATTCGTGAATACATCGACGCAAACTTCTCAGTAGAAGGTGATTTGCGCCGTGAAGTTCAAATGAACATCAAGCGTTTGATGGATCTTGGCTGCTATCGTGGTCTGCGCCATCGTCGTAACCTTCCTGTTCGTGGTCAGCGTACGCATACAAACGCGCGCACACGTAAAGGTCCAGCAAAACCAATCGCTGGTAAGAAAAAGTAAGGAGGGCTAGGAATATGGCACGTGATACACGTCGTGGTGGCAAGAAAAAGGTCTCCAAAAATATCGCAGCTGGTGTTGCACACGTAAATTCATCGTTCAACAACACCAAAATCTTGATCTCTGACGTTCAAGGAAACGCAATAGCATGGTCATCTGCGGGCACAATGGGTTTCAAAGGCTCTCGTAAGTCTACACCATATGCCGCACAGATCGCCGCAGAAGACGCAGGCAAAAAAGCACAAGAGCACGGCGTAAAAACGCTTGAGGTTGAAGTGCAGGGCCCAGGTTCAGGTCGCGAAAGTGCGCTACGCGCATTGGCCGCAGTTGGTTTCAACATCACATCAATCCGTGACGTAACACCAATCGCGCACAACGGCTGCCGCCCACCAAAGCGTCGCCGCGTATAATAAGTTTGTGAATGGGGCTGCAGATCCTGCCGCCCCATTTCCGTCATTTTTAATCCTCGGGTGCGTGTGTCTTTTGGACATAGGATACCGCTAGAATGGAGGGACGTATGATCCATAAAAACTGGGCAGAATTGATTAAGCCTGCACAACTTGACGTAAAGCCAGGCAATGACCCATTGCGCCAAGGCACAGTGGTTGCAGAGCCGCTTGAGCGTGGTTTCGGCCTTACACTTGGAAACGCTCTACGCCGTGTCTTGATGAGCAGCCTTCAGGGTGCCGCCATTACATCAGTGCAAATTGACAATGTTCTGCACGAGTTTTCATCAGTCGCAGGCGTTCGTGAGGACGTCACAGACATCGTATTGAACCTGAAAGGTGTTTCATTGCGCATGGAAGTGGAAGGCCCAAAGCGCCTTTCAATCAATGCAAAAGGCCCTGGCGTGGTCACAGCTGGAGACATCTCGGACAGCGCAGGTATTGAAATCCTGAACAAAGAACATGTGATCTGTCACCTAGATGATGGCGCAGATGTGTACATGGAACTGACTGTGAACACTGGCAAAGGCTATGTTCCTGCAGACAAAAACAAACCAGAAGACGCGCCAATCGGGTTGATCCCAATCGACGCGATCTACTCACCTGTAAAGAAGGTCTCATACGACGTTCAAAAAACACGTGAAGGTCAGGTTTTGGATTATGACAAACTGACGATGAAGGTTGAAACAGACGGATCAATTACACCTGATGACGCCATCGCATTCGCGGCGCGCATCCTTCAGGATCAGTTGTCAATCTTTGTGAACTTTGATGAACCAGAATCTGCAAACCGTCAGGACGATGATGATGGTCTTGAGTTTAACCCGCTGCTGCTGAAGAAAGTAGACGAGTTGGAATTGTCAGTGCGCTCTGCAAACTGCCTAAAGAACGACAACATTGTTTACATCGGCGATTTGATCCAGAAAACAGAGGCAGAAATGCTTCGCACACCAAACTTTGGCCGCAAGTCATTGAACGAGATCAAAGAGGTGCTTTCTGGCATGGGGCTTCACCTTGGCATGGACGTCGAGGATTGGCCGCCAGACAACATCGAAGATTTGGCGAAGAAGTTCGAAGACAACTTCTAAGTCCTGTGCGCCGCGGCAACGCGGCGCGACCAATGCCCGAAAGGTCGGGGAAAAACTGGGCACGTGCCCCAAGGAGAGCGGCTGACACGCATTGACCGCCAGACAAAGTAAAAGAAAGTTAGGAGACTAAATTATGCGTCACGCACGTGGTTACCGCCGCCTAAACCGTACACATGAACACCGCAAAGCATTGTGGGCGAACATGGCTGGCTCACTTATCGAACACGAACAAATCAAAACAACTTTGCCAAAAGCAAAAGAGCTTCGTCCGATCGTTGAAAAACTGATCACATTGGGCAAGCGCGGCGACCTACACGCACGCCGCCAAGCACGCGCACAGTTGAAAGAAGACCAATATGTCACAAAACTTTTTGACATTCTTGGCCCACGCTACGCGGAGCGCCAGGGTGGCTATATCCGCATCATGAAAGCGGGCTTCCGTTATGGTGACATGGCGCCAATGGCGATCATCGAATTCGTTGATCGTGACGTTGACGCAAAAGGTGCCGCAGACAAAGCACGCGTCGCAGCAGAAGAAGCCGCAGACTAATAAGCGGATCTGCGATCTAATCTACCAATACCCCGGCAATCTGTCGGGGTTTTGTCGTTTTTGGGCATGATGTTGTGACCGCTCTGGGCTGATAGTTTCGGTGACTGAGAGCGACATGACGATATTGAATACCATACCCGAAAAATTTGACGGCCCCTCAGCGTGGGTAGGAGTGGATTTACAAACGCGCCAAAGCCAATGGTTATATACCCTAACTGCCGCCGACATTTCTGAAATTGAACATGCGGCGCAGCATTTTCTGTCACTTGGGCGCGATGTGGGGGAAATCACGGCCCAAGATTTCCCATTGCCACAATTCACCGATCACTTGCAGAACATGTCAGAAAAACTGCTGCGCGGTATCGGGGTCGAGGTGATCCGCGGATTGCCCATCAAATCCTATTCGCAGGAAATGGCAGCCGCCATTTTTTGTGGCATCGGCGCACATTTGGGTCCCGCGCGATCACAGAATGCCGCGGGTCATATTTTGGGCCATGTGCGCGATATTGGTGCGGATCCGAATGATCCAAACGCCCGCATTTATCAAACCAGCGCTCGGCAAAGTTTCCATACAGACAGTGCAGATGTCGTCGCGCTTATGTGTTTGCAGGATGCCAAAGAGGGGGGCGATAGCCTTTTGGTCAGTGTAGAGACGATTTACAATGAAATGCGTGCTACGCGGCCTGACCTATTGGCATTGCTGTTTGATCCGATTGCAACAGATCGCCGTGGCGAGGTGCCAGAGGGTATGAAGCCATACATGACCATCCCGCCGTTTAGCTGGTATGATGGACGATTGACGGTGTTCTATCAACGCCAATACATCGACAGCGCTCAACGCTTTCCTGATGCGATGCGGCTGACACCAGAGCATGTTGAGGCGTTGGATTATTTTGACGAATTGGCAAATGATCCAGATTTACACATCAAAATGCGCCTCATCCCAGGCGATATGCAATTCGTTTACAATCACGCACAATTGCATGATCGCACAGGATACGTGGATTGGCCCGAACCCGAAAATCGCCGCCATTTATTCCGTTTGTGGCTGTCGTTGGCGGGGGATCGCGAATTGCCAGAATGTTTCAAACAGCGTTACGGATCGATTATCGTGGGCGATCGTGGTGGCATTATTACCTCGGCCACTCGCCTGCATGCGCCGCTTGATTGATCCAATCAGATTTTCGCTATGTTCGGCCTGATGAAACTGGGTTAGGTTTTATGGATGACCGATTTGTTTGCCCCTAACGCAGCCGATACACCAAAGGGTCCCCAACCTTTGGCCGAACGATTGCGTCCGCGTGCGATTGACCAAGTGATTGGTCAGGCGCAGATTTTGGCCGCGGATGCGCCCTTGGGGGCGATGCTCGGGAACAAACAACTTAGCTCACTCATTTTTTGGGGGCCGCCCGGTGTTGGGAAAACGACATTGGCGCGCCTGCTTGCGGATCACACGGATCTGCACTTTGTCCAGATCAGTGCAATTTTCACGGGTATCCCCGATTTGAAAAAGGTGTTTGAGGCTGCGAAATTACGTCATGCGAATGGGCGGGGGACATTGCTGTTTGTTGATGAAATCCATCGTTTTAATAAGGCACAGCAAGACGGATTTTTGCCCCATATGGAGGATGGTACGATCATCCTTGTTGGGGCGACCACGGAAAATCCATCATTTGAATTGAACGCAGCACTTTTATCACGGTCGCAGGTTTTGGTGTTGGAGCGTCTTGGATCAGATGAATTGACTCAACTGTTGGAACGTGCTGAGGGGGAATTGGGACTGACCCTGCCACTGCACGGGTCGGCGCGCGAAACCCTGATCGCCATGGCGGATGGCGATGGACGCGCCCTGATCAATCTGGTGGAACAGGTTCATTCGTGGCGCGTGGACGCCACGATCACCGACGCGGATTTGCGCAAACGCCTGACCCGTCGTGCCGCCAAGTATGACAAAAGCGGGGATTCCCATTACAACCTAATCTCGGCGCTGCACAAATCCGTGCGCGGATCGGATCCCGATGCTGCACTTTATTGGTTTGCACGTATGTTAGAGGGGGGTGAGGATCCGCGATATCTGGCCCGCCGCATTTTACGCATGGCGGTTGAGGATATCGGTTTGGCCGACCCGCAGGCTCAGACAATTTGTATTGGGGCCTGGGAAACATATGAACGCCTTGGTAGTCCCGAGGGCGAATTGGCATTGTCACAGGCTGTCACCTATCTGGCACTGGCCCCGAAATCAAACGCGGGTTATGCCGCATACAAGGCCGCGCGCTATTTGGCGCGCTGTCATGGCTCCGAAATGCCGCCCAAGCATATTCTAAACGCCCCAACGCAGTTTATGGCGGATCAGGGGTATGGGGCCGATTACGCCTATGATCACAATGCAGAGGATGGGTTTTCGGGGCAAAACTATTTCCCTGAAACAATGGAGCGACCCAAGATTTACGATCCTGTCGAGCGCGGATTTGAACGCGACTTGCGCAAACGCATCGAATATTTTGAAAAACTGCGGGCCAAGCGGAGCGCAAGCAATACCTAGGTGCGACGCTTGACAATTGAGGGTAAAGCGCACATGGACGCGCCATGATGTATCTAATGATTGCCCTTGGGGGTGCACTTGGCGCATTGGCGCGTTTTCTTGTTTCGGGATGGTTTGTCTTTCCGCTTGGCACGTTGGCGGTCAATCTGGTGGGATCATTCGTGATGGGATTGGCGTATGTAGTTCTTACCAGCCGTGGATTGGACCGTATGATGTTTTTTGCAATGGCAGGGTTCCTTGGCGCATTCACAACCTTTTCAGCTTTTTCATTAGACGTCTTTAAATTGATCGAGGCAGAGCGCATGGCAGACGCCATAGGCTATGTTGCGGTCTCGGTGATTGGGGCGGTTGTGGCACTCTTCATCGGCGTATTTTTAGCCAAAGGAGTATTGTCATGAGCGGTGTTCAACGTATCACGATTTCTGCGGAGGACGCGGATCAACGTTTGGACCGTTGGCTCAAGCGGTTGTTTCCACACCTCAGTCAAATTCGCATTGAAAAGATGTGTCGCAAAGGCGAGCTGCGGGTTGATGGCGCACGCTGCAAACCCGCAACGCGGATCGAGGCAGGTCAAGAGGTGCGCATTCCACCCATCCCTGCCCCCGAACATAGGGAAGAGCGGCCCAAGCAATCCCGCATTTCGGACCAAAATCGTCAGATGATCCAAGATGCGGTGATATACATGGACGATCATTTGATCGTTTTGAATAAACCCGCGGGCCTTCCATCCCAAGGGGGCAGCAAACAGGTGCGCCATGTTGATGGATTGGCCGAGGCCTTAAAATATGATCGTGATGAAAAACCACGTTTAGTGCATCGCCTTGACAAGGACACATCTGGTTTGTTGCTTCTGGCGCGGTCCCGTTCGGTCGCAGCAACCCTAAGTGACGCGCTGCGCCACCGCGAAACACGCAAGATTTATTGGGCTGCTGTTGCAGGTGTCCCAGTGCCCCAAATCGGAACCATCAAATACGGCTTGGTGAAAGCGCCGGGACATGGTCGTGGAGGCGAGGGTGAAAAAATGATCTGCATTCACCCGCGGGATGTTCAAAAAACCGATGGCGCAAAACGGGCGCAAAGTGATTATTTCATGTTGTCGCGTCTTGCGTCACGCGGAGCGTGGGTCGCATTGGTTCCTGTCACAGGGCGTACACATCAGTTGCGCGCGCATATGGCGGAAATTGGACATCCGATCATCGGTGACGGGAAATATGGTGGGTCAGGTCAGGAAAACTTGGGCGATGGTTGGGGTGCGCAATTTGGCGGGGACATCAGCAAAAAATTGCATCTACATGCCCGCTATTTGCGATTTGAACATCCTGTGACGAAAAAGACATTCGAAATCACGGCAGACCTATCGCACCACATGCAGCGCACATGGGAAACGTTTCAATGGGACGTGAATGATGTGCCCGATGATCCGTTTGAGGAGCTTTAGGGCTTGGATGATCTGGCGCTGATCCTCTTTGATGTGGATGGGACGTTGGTTGACAGCCAGTCCGAAATTTTGGCGGCGATGCATGATGCCTTTGCCGCCATAGCACAGCCAGTTCCAAATCGTGATGCAATCCTGTCCACAGTCGGATTGTCGCTAGAACAGGCCATGCTGCATCTGTTGTCCTCAGAGTGTGACGCCCATACCATTTCCGCAGCCGTCAGTGCATATAAACATAGTTACCGTAAATCTCGAGAGGTGGGGGCAATGTCCGTACTCTATCCCGGAATTGCGGATCTATTGCGCAAATGCAGATCGCATGAAAATTTGTTGCTTGGGCTTGCCACGGGAAAGTCGCGCCGCGGGGTGAATGCGTTGGTCGCGTATTATGATTGGGGCGGGGTATTTCAAACCGTTCAGACTGCCGACACGCATCCATCAAAGCCCAATCCAGCGATGTTGCAGGCCGCACTGGCGGAAACGGGTCTATCCGCGCAGCGATGTCTGTTCATCGGGGATACAACCCATGACATGCAGATGGCCGTGGCAGCAGGGGTTGGGTTTGTCGGGGTTTCGTGGGGGTATCACCCCATTGATCGACTTGACGCGGCCTTCAGGGTGGCAGAGACACCGCAATCCGTATATCAGGCGATCACAGATTGGTTGGAGCGTGAAACATGACCGAATGGAAACTCAAGCGATTTTGGACAGAGGCCTCTGTAAGTGAAACTGAGGGGGGCTATGCGGTTCTATTGGATGGTCGCGGTGTGAAAACACCCGCAAAAACCAGCCTTGTCGTGCCAACGGTCGAATTGGCGCGCGCCATCGCAGATGAATGGGACGCCCAAGAGGGCACAATTGATCCAACCTCGATGCCATTTACACGCTCTGCCAATGCTGCGATCGACAAGGTGACTCATCAGTTTGATGAGGTTGTGAATTTACTCGCGGAATATGGCGAAACCGATTTGCTGTGCTATCGCGCAGATTCCCCAATTGAATTGACCCAAAGACAAGCCCAGGCGTGGGACCCGCTATTGAGTTGGGCCAAGGATACGCTTGGAGCGGATTTGTCCCCAGCAAACGGTGTGATGTTCGTCGAACAACCCGCGCGATCGCTGAACCACCTAAAAACGGTCCTTTTGGACCAAAGCGCGTTTCAGTTGACTGCGACTTATGACCTGATCAGCATTTCAGGATCACTGATTCTTGGACTGGCTGTGTGCAAGGGCAAGATTTCGGCACAAGAGGCGTGGGATTTGTCGCGAATTGATGAAATTTGGCAGATCGAGCAGTGGGGCGAAGATGAAGAAGCCACTGAAGTCGCAGAAATAAAGGCCAATTCCATGCGTCATGCTGAGCGATTTTTTGCAATTTCTAGTTGAAAAATCAAACGCTAAAGGATGACCTTGGGTAAACTTGCCCCTTTCTGTTTACGTAAGTGCAATGAAATTCTTGACGTTTCCTACAGAATTTGAACAAATTGATGCACTAATCGGTGATGGTCTACCAAAGTCGTAAGCTTGGGGGTGCCCGATAATGAATTTGTTTGAATGGAACAAAACCAGGAAGAGGTAAAAATGAAAAAATCAGTGATCTTAGGAGCATTGACTGTAGCTGGTCTTGCGGCATCTGCTGCAGTTGCTGGAACAATGGACGATGTAAAAGCACGTGGCAAATTGAACTGTGGCGTTACAACTGGCCTAGTTGGCTTTGCGGCACCTGACGCAAACGGCGAATGGCAAGGTTTTGACGTAGGCGTATGCCGTGCGGTTGCAGCGGCAGTTTTGGGTGACCCAAAAGCTGTAGAGTTCGTTCCAACAACGGGTAAAACACGCTTTACTGCGCTTGCATCAGGCGAAATCGACATGTTGGCACGTAACACAACATGGACATTCTCTCGTGACGTGGACCTAAAATTCGAATTTACTGGCATCAACTACTATGACGGTCAGGGCTTCATGGTTCCAAAAGACCTAGGTGTTGGTTCAGCAAAAGACCTAGACGGCGCAACAGTATGTATCCAAACTGGTACAACAACAGAGTTGAACTTGGCGGACTTCTTCCGTTCAAACAACATTTCTTACGAGCCAGTTCCAATCGAAACAAACGCAGAAGCTCAGCAGCAGTACCTAGCGGGTGCATGCGACGTTTATACAACTGACGCATCTGGTTTGGCGGCGACTCGTGCAACATTCGAAGATCCGTCAGCGCACGTTGTTCTTCCTGAAATCGTATCAAAAGAGCCTCTAGGCCCACTTGTACGTCACGGTGACAACGACTGGGGTGATGTTGTACGTTGGTCTTTGAACGCATTGATCGCTGCAGAAGAGCTTGGCGTGACATCTGCAAACATCGCAGAATTGTCATCAGCACCAACAAACAACCCAGAAGTTAACCGTCTTTTGGGTACAGAAGGTAACTTGGGTGAAATGCTTGGCCTAGACGCAGAATGGGCAAAACGCGCGATTATGGCGGGTGGCAACTACGGCGAATTGTTCGAAAAGAATATCGGCGAAAACACACCAATCGGCCTAGCACGTGGTCTAAACGCTCAGTGGAAAAACGGTGGTTTGATCTACACACCTCCATTCCGCTAAGTTGATCTATGAAAGGGTGCAGGAAATCTGCACCCTTTTCTTATTCAAAAACGGTAGTCGGGCCGTTTTGATTTTGAATTTCTACACTACATAGGGTTACCCCCACATGACATCCATCAACGACCCAAAACCAGAGTCGTTCCAGTTGTCACAGCTTATCAACGACACGCGATATCGGTCCTATACGTTCCAATTTATTGCATTGATTGTGCTGTTTTTCCTGGTCGGTTATCTGTATTTGAATTTAGTTGAGAACCTGCGCACAGCGGGTCTTGATATCTCTTACGAGTTTTTAGGTGAACCCGCTGGTTACGACATTAACCAAAGGCTGGTTGAATATAATAGCCAATCTTCGCATTGGCGGGCGTCTGTTGTTGGTGTTCTAAACACTTTATTGGTTGCCTTTGTAGGATGCATTTTGGCAACGATTTTTGGTGTGACGGCGGGTGTTCTTCGCCTGTCAAATAACTGGATCGTGGCCAAGTTAATGGCCGTTTACGTTGAAATTTTCCGTAACGTGCCAGTCTTGATTTGGATCCTAATCATCAACGCGATTTTCCTGATCGCATTACCCCAGCCCAAAGCGTTTAAATCGCGGGGCGGTAATCCGCCAGAGGCGGAAATGCTTTGGGATTCCTTTGCATTTACAGGGCGCGGTATTTATGCACCAAAACCTGTTTTTGAAACGGGGTCTTGGGTTGTCGTCGCGGTCTTCATTCTGTCGATCATTGGGGTATTTGCCTATCGGCGCTATGCCAAATTCGCGCTGTATGCGCATGGTCGTGATCTGCCTCGAGGATGGCCCTCGCTTGCGATTTTGTTTGTCCCTGCCATTTTGGCCTATTTTGTTATGGGCAGTCCCATTGGACTGGAATACCCAGAGCTGAAGGGTTTTAACTTCAAAGGTGGCATCTGGGCGCGTGGATCATTTGTGGCCCTGACCTTCGCGCTTGCGATTTATACCGGCGCCTTCATCGCGGAAAACGTGCGTGCAGGTATCCTAGCGATTTCGAAGGGTCAGACAGAGGCCGCCGCCGCTTTGGGTATTCGCCCCGGCCGTATCATGAGCCTTGTGATCCTCCCGCAGGCTTTGCGCGTGATCATTCCACCCATGATTTCCAACTTCTTGAACCTAACCAAAAACTCGTCACTGGCGATTGCGGTTGGCTACATGGACATAACAGGCACATTGGGTGGCATCACATTAAACCAAACAGGACGCGCGATCGAAGCGATCCTATTGTTGATGGCATTCTATCTTGCAATCAGCCTTGGCATCTCTGCGATCATGAACGTCTATAACAACTCAATCAAACTGAAGGAGCGCTAAGATGGGTGATCAATCTATTGCATTCGTGCGCCATAAAACACTGCCTCCTTCTCCACCTCCCGCGTCTGAAACAGGCATTGTAAAATGGATGCGTGAAAATCTGTTTTCATCTGTAACAAACTCTATCCTGACACTTGCGGCCCTTTACGCGATTTATTCGATTTTGTCTGGGTCCATGCCATGGATCTTGGGCGGGATTTGGCAGGCGCCATCGCTTCAGGCGTGTCGCGAAATCTTGGCAGGGGACTCAGCAGGGTGTTTTGCGGTTTTGACGGAACGTTGGCACCAGTTGGTCTTTGGCTTCAAATATCCGCAAGAGGCCTATTGGCGCCCAACATTGGCTTTCGTGCTACTGATCGTTGCCGTCGCGCCCGTACTGTTTGCAAATCTACCGCGTCGCATGTTGATCCTAACGGGCCTCTATCCGTTCATCGGATTTTGGTTGATCTGGGGCGGCACGATTATGTCACCCTTTATGGGCCTTGTTGGGTTCATCGTCGCCTATATGGTTTTCCAGCGCCTTGAACGTTCAAGCTTTGCAATGGGTGTTTTGGGTGGCTTGATCGCCGCAATCATCGTTTGGACAATTGGCGGTTATGTCAGCGACGCGATGAGCGGTTTCCTTGCGCTTGAACAAATTCCATCACGCGACATGGGTGGGTTCATGCTGAACATCATCCTTGGCACGGTCTGTGTATCGCTGTCCTTGCCCATTGGTATTTTGCTGGCGCTGGGACGTCAGTCGAACATGCCAATCATCAAAATCATCTGTGTTGTATTCATCGAATTTATTCGTGGCGTTCCGCTGATCACGCTTTTGTTCGTGGCAAACGTTGTATTGGCCTATTTCTTACCACCTGGGACAACCTTTGACCTGATCCTGCGCGTGATCATCATGATCACCATGTTCTCTTCTGCTTATATTGCCGAGGTGATCCGTGGCGGGCTTGCCGCCCTCCCGCGTGGTCAGTATGAGGCGGGCGATAGCTTGGGGCTTGATTACGCGCAATCCATGCGTTTGATCATTCTGCCACAAGCGTTGAAGATTTCGATCCCCGGTATCGTAAACGTTGCGGTTGGTCTGTTTAAAGACACCACTTTGGTTTCTGTGATCTCAATGTTCGATTTGGTGGGTATGATCCGCGGACCGATCTTGGCATCAACGGAATGGAACGGCGTTTATTGGGAACTGTTTGGCTTTGCCTCACTTCTGTTCTTCATCATCTGCTACGGCATTTCACAATACTCACAATGGCTCGAGCGTCAGCTCGCGACCGATCATCGATAATTAGGAGGTCTTGATTATGGCCCAGACACAAATGACCGTCTCAGACGAGGTCGCAATTCAAATCCAAGATATGAACAAATGGTATGGGTCGTTCCATGTTCTTAGGGATATCAACCTAACTGTTCATCGTGGTGAACGCATTGTTATCGCGGGTCCGTCTGGTTCGGGTAAGTCAACATTGATCCGCTGTATCAATCGTTTGGAAGAGCACCAGCGCGGACAAATCATTGTAGATGGAACCGAGCTGTCATCAGATCTGAAAAATATAGACAAAATCCGTTCAGAGGTGGGGATGGTGTTCCAACACTTTAACCTATTCCCACATTTGACGATTTTGGAAAACTGCACATTGGCTCCGATTTGGGTACGCAAAACACCAAAGAAGGAAGCTGAAGAAACAGCGATGCACTTCCTTGAAAAGGTTAAGATCCCTGAACAGGCGCTGAAATATCCAGGCCAGCTGTCTGGTGGCCAGCAGCAGCGTGTGGCAATCGCGCGTTCCCTTTGTATGCGGCCGCGCATCATGCTGTTTGATGAGCCAACATCTGCACTTGACCCAGAAATGATCAAAGAGGTGCTGGATACTATGATCGAACTGGCGGAAGAGGGGATGACCATGTTGTGTGTGACGCACGAAATGGGTTTTGCGCGTCAGGTTGCAAACCGCGTCATCTTTATGGACGAAGGTCAGATTGTAGAGCAAAATGAACCAGAAGAATTCTTTAACAATCCAAAATCTGATCGTACCAAACTGTTCTTATCGCAGATTTTGGGACATTAATGTTTGATGAAGCTCCGGTTCTTAGAGTTAAATCGACAACGGGTTAAGTTGCATGAACTAACCATAGATTTGTTAAAATAAATCACGAGGTTGAAACATGTCATCAGATTTGAACTTGGATATCTACGTGATTAGTCTACCGGATGCACATGATAGACGTGAGAGAGTTCAGCGTGAGTTTTCCAGTCTCGGGTTGCATTTTCAGTTTTTTAATGGGGTGGACGCGAACTCATGGAGGGAGCAGTTACTTTCAAATACCGATGTTGAATTATGGGAGCGCAATATGGGCGCTAAGTTAACAATGGGGCATCTTGGCTGCTATATGGCCCACGTCGATCTTTGGAAAAAAGTGAGTTTTTTGAATAAACCAGTACTAATTTGTGAGGACGATGTGACTTTTTCAAAAAACTTTTTAGAAGCTTTAGAAAATGCACTTGGTCTTCAGGATGCTTGGGACATTTGTCGATTTTCAAAAATAAGGGCTATCGGTCCGATAACGGTCCAGCGATTAGAAAATTTTGAATTAAACTATTACTGGGGTCCGTTCACAGGTAACGCTTGCTATCTTATACATCCATTGGTCGCCAAGAAACTTTCACATTCCTTCTTGCCAATAACAAGAGCGCATGATCACGAGCTAAACAGGTTTTTTGTACACGACATTAGACTTACTGGGTTGGAGCCCTTCTCCGCTAGCCCTGTTGACCATGGATTGAGTTACATAACAGGGGACGGTAATGATAATGTCCATAAATTGCATAAATTAAAGCGGGCCCCGCATTATTTTCTGAAACTCAGTAATTATGTGCGTCGTTTTATATGGTTATGGATGAATGGTATCATTACGATACGCTCGAAGTAAAACCATATGAAGTGCATGCAATAAATTAATTTTTTGGCTTGAGTTTGGTTCAAAGAGATTTTTTATAGTGTGTTTTCGAAAAGAGAAATTTTGTCATGACAATTTGCTCTGTTGTCTAGTTTAGCGGATGAATCGCGGTTCAATAAAAACATTTCATATGCGTTGTTAGCCACCCCAGATCCGATATTTCTCTTGGAAATATTTTATACACGCACGATTTGCTGCGACGCGGCCGTGGCCGTTATGTATAAAGTTTCGTAAAGCCGCATCTTTCATTTCATTAGAGTTGGCGGAAGCGCGTACTTTATTATTTACATTTAGCCAAATAGGTACCTCGCGACGCTCTAAACAGCCGGACAACCATACATCATCCACAGTCCACAATAATTCTGGTATCTCAAATGAAATTTTGTCGAAGAACTCTGGACGTACTAGAACACCGCCCCAGCCTTCTAAAATGTCAACATATCCTGAAGACGTGCCCTTAGACGGCTTCCATTTTCCAAGTGACACTGCCCGTTTGACCCTATACAAAATATTTTTATTTAGAAATTGGGCTTGCGGTTTACGATCTGATGTCCAGTCGTTTTCTGCATAATTGGGCATTTTGATATGACCCCCTTCTTCGCATATTGCATGCCCAGGGCGCTCTGCAGCGGCCTGTATAAATCTCTGGGCCCAACTTGGGTCATAAACCTTATCATCGTCACAAAATAAAATCATTACATCTTGGTTTTTATATTCTTTTACCGCAGGTAAAACTTTGGTCGCAGGTCCATAATCTTGCGGCACGATGCGTAAATTTACGCCTTCTGGTAAGATGGGCAGTTCACATTCATCATATGAAAAGCGCTTATATTGTTTTGGAATGTAAAGATTTATAGAATCTATTTCTGCGGTTTGCCGCAATAGCCCCGTGAGGTTTTCTCTAACATATGGAAAGCGTGGAGGTATCGTTGTTAATGAGAGAATTAGCTTTGTCATTGTTTCAGACTACCACCATTAGTAACCCAATATTCGACCATCCATGGGACTGGCCCGGTACCATAATGTGGAAAACGATCCCAATTCCCTTTAGGTGGGCAGATTAAGTCTATTGGCCGCGGTTTGCCGTGAAAACAGATTATTTTTACAGATTGATTAGGTTGTGAAGGTCCTTTAAACCGGTCAATTACTAAAGGCTGGCGAAGATGATACTTGTAACTTTTAATCCACTCCTGTGGCCAATATCTGATGCCAGAAATTTCACTATGCAAATAGTCTTGTTCAATCTTATATTCGTTTATAAGCTTGTCCCGTTGTGTGAGTAACTTTTCCACAACCCATCCCATTTTTCCAAAATCGAATGCAAAGATCCCAGTCCCAGTCCTTGGTGGTGAGTTGACATAACGCCAAGGCGCAGAGTCCAACGCAATAAAGTCACCCTCACACTCAAAAAATTCATCGAGACTACCCCAAATCACAGTATCAAGGTCAATAAATAAGCCGCGGCCTTGAAGGCCATAGAGTTGTTGCTTAAATACACTGATTTTTGGCCACGCACCGTGTTTCCAATGCGACTGTTCGAGGCCAATATCTGGTATAGGAAACGCTTCGATCCTATTTGCCAGACCTTCAGCATTATCTGTTAAACATACAAATCGAAAATCACCAGTAATATTCGCTTTACATGCTTTGAAGAGCACGTTCACATAATCCGCGGAATATAGGGTACCCCATTTCATGCAGATTACTACTCGCTCTGATAACATTATTTTGGATCTCTTGCAGTTAGTGTTTGTTGTACAACTCTATCTATAAGGTTATGACAAATGTCAAAGAAGTTAGTAACAGTAGCGAGAATGCGTAGACTTTTATTTGTAACAGGTACTCGAGCAGATTTTGGGAAGCTTGAACCCCTTGCATTGTTAGCACGTGATCAAGGGTTTGACGTAACGTTTTGGGTCACGGGTATGCATATGCTTCAGCGTTACGGTCTAACAAAAATAGAGGTTCAACGTTTACAGGGTGTTAGCGTCTCAGAATTCGCAAACCAAGATGGGAATGAGTCCCAAGACTTAATATTAGCCAATACTGTTATAGGTTTTTCAAAGTTTGTCCAAATGCACCAACCAGATCTTGTAATCGTGCATGGTGATAGAATTGAAGCGCTTGCATGTGCTATAGTTTGCGCCACGAATTACATTCGTTGCGCGCACATTGAAGGTGGTGAAATTTCTGGCACAATTGATGAGATACTCAGGCATTGTAATACTAAACTCGCTTCTTTCCACTTTGTGAGTTCAGAAAAAGCAGCGGAGCGAGTAGCACGCTTAGGAGAGCCAAAAGATAAAATCTACGTTATTGGATCCCCGGAATTAGATTTCCACCTAAGGTCTTCGGGAGTTCAGATAGAGGAGGTGTGTGCGCACTACAGTATTCCATTTAAGGACTTCGGTATTTGCACTTTTCATCCTGTGACTTCGGAGCAAGATACCATGGCAAAACAAGCGCGCAGTTTTTTTGAAGCATTGAATATTTCAGGACGAAGTTTTGTTGTAATACTACCCAACAATGACCCAGGCGCTGAAATTATTTTTTCAGAAATTGAGCAACTGCCCAAGGATAGATTTAGAGTTTTGCCTTCAATGCGCTTCGCACATTTTTCAGAACTTATGAAAAATGCTGCTTGCATAGTTGGCAATTCATCTGCGGGAGTACGCGAGGCGCCATTTTTATGTGTGCCTTCATTAGATGTGGGAACGCGTCAAAATAGGCGTGCAGCGAGCAATTCAATAACCAATGTTAAAGCAGATGATCAATCCTCTATTCTGAACTTTTTAAAAAATGAGTGGGGAAAGCGTTACCCCAAATGCAAAGAGTTTGGTCAAGGATCTGCGGCTGAAAGGTTCGTGCAATTACTCCACAGTGATACCTTTTGGCAAACTGACTTACAAAAGACTTTTGTTGATCATGCATAGTGCTTTTCCATCAGGTATTTGGGGCATGTATCTAAGAATGTCCATTTTACTCGCACCCCTGTTACGCTTGCATTTGAAGCGGCGTATTGCAAAAGGAAAGGAAGAACCTTCCAGACTACCAGAACGCCGTGGATATAGTGATGTTATCCGACCTAATGGTTCAATCATATGGTTGCATGCGGTTGGCTTGGGTGAAGTTATGGCCCTTCGGGGCTTCATTTTACTATTAGCGAAATACTCACCAGAATCCTACTTTCTAGTTACTTCTAGTACAAAGGCTTCTGCTCAAGTATTTAAGGAAAATCTTCCCCCACGGACTATACATCAATATTTCCCATTAGATGTGCCAGTATATTGCAAACGCTTCCTCGAGCATTGGAAACCAAATTTATGTATTTGGTCTGAACAAGAAATATGGCCAGGCATGGCATGGTATAATTCCGAAGCAGGTATCCCCCAAGTTTTGATCAATGCGAGAATGAATAAAAAATCTTATCATTCCAGGTCTCGTTTCAAAAGTATGTTTGAGAAAATCTATCGTACGTTTCCCATCATTTCAGCACAGGATGACAAAAGTGCTAATTACATCAGAAAGTTAGGTGGGCATGCAAAAGTTGATGGATCACTAAAATCAATTGCTCCACCTTTGCATTGCGTAGAGAGTGAATTACGCCAACGAAAAATACAAATAGGTGATCGACCAGTTCTTTGCTTAGCATCATCTCATGAGGCTGATGAACAAATTGTGTTGAATGCATTAGGATCGATACCAGAAAATATGCTTATAGTTTTGGTACCTAGAAAAATCGAGAGATCTCGTTTAATTCGCGAAACGATTGAGGACATGGATGTGTCAGTTTCCGTAGGTGATCAGTGCATAGACAGCAATATTCGTGTTCATTTAGTCGACAAGTTTGGTGAACTTGGAATATGGTATCGTATGTGTTCGGTTGCATTTGTCGGTGGTACTTTTGATGAAACTCAGGGTCATAACCCTTGGGAAGCCATCCACTTAAACCGTCCAGTATTGCACGGACCAAATATAAACAATTTTAAACATGACTATGCTCAATTAGATGCCAGAAGGTTGTCTCACTTAATATTGAATAGTGATGATCTTGCAGACTACCTTGAACTGACTTGCAAGCAAACATCTGCACAACAAGAAAGTGAAACCTTTAACCCGCTGCTAACAGACCTAGAAAAGCTGGCCACTGATATATTATCACTGATGGACGATGACCGTGTCGGCAATTAGACGTAGCTTAAAAGTCAAGATATTTTTAGTATTTTATCGATTTATTTGGCTTTTATGCATGCCAGTTGTGCTTTGTTACTTAGTGTACCGCTCAAAACATGAGCCGGCTTATGCTCAGAAGCTTTTGGAACGTTTTGGTATCGGCCGAACGCGAAAAGGCTCTTGGGTCTGGATACATGCGGTGTCATTGGGTGAATTTCGCTCAGCGATTCCACTGGTCGATAAATTAGTAGAGCGAGGCGAACGCGTGATTATCACTCATTTTACACCAGCTGGGCGAGCGGCTTCAGAGAAATATTATGCCGATCATATCTCAAGTGGTTGCGTTTTGGTCCATTGGGTGCCGTTTGACTACCGATTAGCATTCAAGCGGTTTTTTGGTCGTTTCAAGATTAAATACGGTTTGGTAATGGAAGTAGAGTTTTGGCCAGGTATGATTTCATCAGCGAGAGCTTTGAACGTTCCTCTATTCCTATGCAATGGACAGTATCCAAACAAAAGTTTTGAACGTGATTCACGAAGACGTTTTTCGTCACGAGATATCGTACCTTTATTCTCTGGGGTGATGGTGAAGTCACACCGAATGGCAGTTCCTTTTCAAAAGTTGGGTGTAAACAAAATAACAGTTACTGGTGAAATGCGCTTTGACCAACCGTTAAATGAAAATCAAGTGGCAGCTGGGAGACGATTTAAAAAAATAATCAGTCATAGGCCCGTGGTCACAATCGCGAGTGCTGTCAAGGGAGAGGAAGACCTGTTCTTTGAAGCGGCTATGAAATTAGTGCAAAGGAAACCTCTTGCTATTATTGTATATGTGCCTCGAAAACCTGAGGAGTTTGAGGCAATAGCGAGTTATCTTAGGTTGCGTGGTGTCGCATTTCAGCGTCGCAGCGAAATATTGGATGGTTCACTAAACATAATTGACAAGTTACACGCAAACTTCATACTTGGTGACAGTCTCGGCGAAATGAACTTCTATATTTCGCTTGCAGATCAAGTAGTAGTTGGCGGAGGCTATGTACCGCAAGGCTCTCACAATATCATAGAGCCACTATTACTTGGTAAACCTACAATCGTTGGGCCGAACATCTGGACTATCGAATTTCCAGCTGTCGACGCAATTAATGCGGGTGTTGTAAAATTGGTAAAGCCAGAAGATTTGGCTGGAGAGTTGCTTGAGCTCTCTAATTATCAACCCACGTCTGAATTTGTTTCAACAATGCAGGGTAGTACAGAAAATACGTTAACAGCAATTTCTAAGTTTGTTGAATCATGACTGAGATATGTGAGCAATATGCAGTTTTATTATTTCAGAAATTGGAAAATGTGTTTTCGTAGTGTCATCACTCGAACCGTTACGAACCGAGCTCTTTATTGCGAAAAACAAATGCTTGGTAGTTCAGCGACACAAATAAACTTGCGAATACTATTAGGATGCCCAGAACTGATGAAGAATATAACAAGGGCCAATAATTGATTTCTGAATAGGTGACCCCAACAGTTGCACCTTCCACCAATTTCAAAACTATCAGTGTAAAAATCGCGATAGCAATATAGCGGCCGGATCCAAACCTACTAAATCCTGCAATATAAAGCATAGAAAAACCTACTAAACTCACGACGAGGGAGAGGACAGCTGTATTAATTCGTTCATGTAAATTCTCAACTACTGATGCAACTGACGTCTTAGATAGTTTACTCGCTACGTCAGGTGTTCTTATTAACATCATCGTCGGCAGCTGATCTATAGCGGGCAGGTCTATGAAATCATTCGTAAATTTAACTGACAGGTCAAAAGTAAGTTCTGAGAATGTGGTTATTGCGATATTATTCTGTGAAGGTTTAAAGCTCTGTATCAGGCCATTGTTGAGTACAAAAATCAACTGCTGCTCATCTTTTATCACTTTAGCAGTATTGGCTGTATAAATGTGCGTTAAACTTGGATCTCGATTATCAAAAATTGACACACTTAAAAGTTCACCCTGTAAATTTGTATCTCCAATAAACGTAGTAACGCCGCTAGTCGGGTGTTGAAACTCGCCTTCTTTGAATAACTGTGGTCCTAAGCTGTTGGCAATCGAATGCTTGCGCTCCGCGATCTTTGCATTTGCCATAGGCTTAAGGTACGTGGTCAACAGCAACATCAAGATAAATGCAACAAATCCGAAGTAAAAAAACGCTCTTAAGATACGCCACGCACTTATGCCCGAGGATGAAAAAATGGTGAATTCACTGTCGTTGTTTAGTCTGTGCGCCACAATAACAGACGCTGCAAACGCCGCCAGCGGGATACTTCTAGTTAACAGTGTTGGTATGGATAAAAACAAAAGTCCGGATACCAAATTTGCTTGATGACCTTGCAGTACTATTTCATCAAATAATTTCAAAGTTGTTTGCAGGAGCATCAAGCCCAGAAACACAAGTGTAAAGAAGGCAAAGGCTCGCAAGCAAAGTTTCATAATGTATCGATCAATCAGAAGCATGGTTCGAAATGCCATATTACCTCATTTCTCAGTTTCGTATCCGATGAATCGAAATAAATGTAAAGTCACACTTCGAATCGTTACTGAGCTTGCAGATAGTTTTTTAGAAATCATGGCTGTATATCTTGCCATTTGGGTGGTTCGTATACTCTTTTGTTGACCATTTCTCGCGTTGTTATTTTTAGGAAATTATCGAAAATTAGTTTCTGTTACACGTTATCATTAGCTTCTTGACGCTATCAAATTAAGGTCTTACTGCATATCTATATGAGTTGGTCATTATATAAGCTCACGCGCACGCGCACGCGTTCGCATTCGCGAGTGCAACTCGTTTTCCAATACCTCACGTACCTTACATTTGGTGCCATAGTTGCTTGTTTGAGCAAGCTACCATATGCACAGCGTGTGGCCCTAGGTGGAGTTTGGTTTCAATACATCGTATCGCCAATTTCAGGAAGTAAAGCTCGTATCAGTGAGAACATTGAACATGTTTTGCCTAATCTGGGTCTGAAAGATAAGCAAAAAGTATTTGGAGGCGTACCAAATAATATTGGGCGCACTTTTACAGAATTGTTTTTTCCGGACGATTTTTTGCAAATCATAGAAACATGTGAGATCACTGGGGAAGGATACAATGCGTTCAAAGAAGCACAGCTTACTGGTCAACCGGTCATTTTGGTGGCTGGCCATTTTGGCAACTACGACTCTATCCGTGGACGATTGGTTCTAGAAGGCCACAATATTGGAAGCTTGTATAAACCACTATCCAATCCTTTTCTAAATCGAATATATGTTTCCAGAATTTCGAAAATTGGGTTCCCTTTGTTTCCGAACGACAAAGATGGTATGAGACAAATGATACAATCATTGCAACGCGGTGAAACAATCGCGTTGATGGCAGACCAAGCCATGAGTTCAGGGACAAAGTTACCATTCATGGGCCGTATGTGTAACACACCGATTTCTGCCGCTAAATTAGCAACGAAATATGGAGCGCTATTGATACCGTGTTTATCTAACCGAAATAAAGACGGAATTACGCACACCTCTGTGATGAAAACGCCTATTAAACATACAGATCCTGTCGAGATGACAAAACAACTTAATTTTGTGTTTGAGCAGCATCTACAGGAAAACATTGATCAGTGGCTGTGGACGCATCGGCGATGGAAAGGATATTATCAATCAGATAGTTAGACAATCAAGCTATCTTGGTAATGGGAAGATCACGCTTATTTCCTAATGTTGGTGATGATCGTGTGCTAGCCTGAGTTTATTGTTATAAAGTTTAGCTCGATATTAAGGAGTCCAATGTTTTCGGTGCGCGCGCATTGATCATGAGGTTCTCACGGCTTACCATCCGCTAAATCCACCATCCACATTGATGATTTGACCTGTCATGTAGCGTGCGTTTTCCGAACATAGAAACATCATCACATTTGCAATCTCTTTTGGATTTGCCATGCGACCGTTCATGATTAATTCACTAATGCGTTTCTGGAATTCATCGGAATGCCCATTGAAGACAGCACCCGGGGCAATAGTATTCACAGTACACTCTCGTTTTGCCCAATATCCTGCCAACCACAACGTGAGGCCATGAATACCCGCCTTTGTCGCGGAATAGGCCGAAAAGGATTTGAACGGCATCCCTTCGTAAATTGGGTGGTGTGGTCCATTCAGCGCATACATGGATGCCACGTTAATCAATTGCGCAGGGTATTTCCCGACGATGTCACGATCCATCTGTCGGGCGATCATAAATGCACCAGTCAGGTTGACCCGCATTGTTTTTTCCCAATCTTGTAACGAGGTATTGGCGAAATCTGGGAATGATTTACCAGCCCCCATCAATAATTCACCAGTGATTGCTGCGTTGTTCAAAACAACATTTGGGTTCAGCCCGTCGGCTTGCATGGTTTTGAAAATGGCTTCGATCTCTTCTTCGCTGCCAACGTCCAGATCGTAATAGGCAAAATTCGCATAAGTGCCAAAACGCTCTTTCATTGCATCTGCTCGTTGACCGGGTAGGTCAGAGGCTACCACAGTCGCACCATTTTCCAACAGGGTATTCACATAGGCTGTGCCCAATACGCCCCCAGACCCAGTAATAAAAATTGTTTTATCGCTTAGGGGGCTGCTCATTGGTATTTTTCCTTCATTAAAAATTCGACGATTTTAAAATCGAATTCAGTGTCGATATCTAGGCATCTATCGGTCGGCATGACATAGGGGATCACGTGGCCTTCATATAAAAACCCAGCGGATCGCAGATAGCTTGGTGCAACGACGTAGGTTGAGGCCGCATGTTCATAAACGGTTGGGGCCTGTTGGCGCGCCACCACATTTCCAGGCAGTGGTTTTGAAACTTGTAGGGACCCTGTTTCACCAACCTCAACCAAATTGAAATATGGGTTTTTGCGTGCGTCACAACACGACATAACCATATCAGGTACCTGCGATTCAAATAGGACAAGCGCGTTGTCGATATCCTCATCTTCGCGCAGGGGCGAGGTGCAATCCAAATCCAAAAATGCGGTGATTGGCCCCAGCTTTTCTTCAGCAAGGTCCAAGGAGTGTTGCCATACATTCCATTTTGATGCGCCATCGGTTGCCAATTTTTCAGGGCGCAGTCCAATATCCAATGCACCCCGCTTTAGCCCATGTTCGTAAATTTCGGGGTCGTCCGTTGAAACAACAACAGCACCCACATTTTTATTGCGCAAGAGTTGATCAAGAGACCAGTCGATCAGCGGTTTTCCCGCGATCGGACGAAAGTTTTTCCCCACGACCCCTTTACTTCCTTTGCGTGCGCCAATGTGCCCTAAAATCATGTTAGGCTTGCCTTTAGTTGTCCGTTAAATTCACGCATTTCCCATGCCTGTGCGATCACATGGCAGACATCTTTCACTCTGTCCAGACGTGGGATATGCGAGTTTTTGGTTTCTCGTCCCTCGGCCAACGCCATGAAATCTGACATAAAGTCCAAAAACATCGTATTTCGTTCTTGTCCTAAGTTTTGTGTTACACGCTCATCTGCCGTAATATGGGTGAAATTTGCATTTGCGACGTCGTATTCGATTTCTTGTTCCAATCCGATAATGTGTCCCCGACGGATCAGCGCTGGTGCTAGATAATCCATTGCAACGCGTATGTTGCGACCATCGGTCGATGCAAAATCCAATGTGGTTGCAATGTCAACACCTGTAAAATCGGGATGTTCGATTGAGCTGACTGAAGATAACGGCACTCTTCCGCAGAGCAAATAGGCCAAATCAATTTCGTGGCATAGGTCCAACAAAACTCCACCGCCATCTGGATCGGCAGCGTAGCTATCCGCGAAGGTCCAATTCTGGCGCCATTGGGTCACATCATGTCCAATTTCAAAAGATGCGCGAAAAATGTTTTCGACAGGAGTGTCCAGTAACTTGCGGACCATCGGGTGATAGCGCATCATAAACCCAGCGACTGACCGCTCTAATGTGGTTTTGGGAAGATCATATATTCGCTGAACATCACATGTTCGATAGGCTATAGGTTTTTCAATATATAGTGCTGCACCGACTTCAGAACATTGCGTTATTAAATGACGGCGTACCTTAGTACTCGTGGCGATAATTACCCCGGCTTTTCCCTGGCATGCAATTATCTCACACAGTAACTTATCCATGTTCAAGGTTCGCCAGCCGTAATGTGTGACCCGTGCCCCTAATGAGTTCAAGTTATTTGCATGGCGGTGTCCAATAGACCCTTTGCCAATTACGAAGTATTGGAACGACATTGCAATTTTCTTTCACAATTATGCTTATTTGATGCCCGACGAGGAAAAAAAGAGCAAGTCTTAGGTCCTCTTAAATTGATTGTTGAACTTGCTAACATTCAAAGAGAGCCTTAATTAGGCTTGGAACTTCAGAGGTTGTTGATGAACGTGGTTGATATAACAGAGAGCAGGTATTCCATATTAAGTGGGCGTCGCTTATTGAACGATATGTTGGCTAGAAATTGGAAGTTATTAGCCTGCTCAGTATTGTTTCTTATTGGTGTCTCAATATTTACCGCTGCGCTTGCGGCTTCGACACGACTTATTGTGAACGATGTGTTTGTTGCAGAGAACGCTGATGCTGCCATCCGCGTGGCTGGAATTGTTGTTATTGTAGCGTTTTGCAAGGCACTGTTCCAATATGCAAACACTGTGTCCCAAATTATGCTGACACGGGCGGTGTCTGTCTCAATTCAAAAACGCCTATATTCTCGTGTGATTCACAATGATGTCGCTGATTTTATTGGAATGCATGCGAACGATTTGATGGCAAAAATTCGCTTGTACGGTGTTTCTGCTGGAAATGCCTTTGTCATAATCACCAACCGGATGTTGACCGAGGCATTAACCATGGTCGCACTTTTTGGAGTGATGTTTTATCAAGATGTTTGGATGACATTACTATGCACATTGATTTTACCGCTAATTTTTGGGTTGGTATCTTATCTGTCACGGAAGGTTCGTTCAATTTCTGCAGAAGAAGCAACGTTGTCTGGTAGATATTTCGCAATTGGCTCAGAAGCGCTTTCGGGTATTAAAACTGTGAAGAGTTACAGTCTAGAACAAAAATCCATCCAACGTTTTAATTCGGCTGTTGATCAACTCGAAAACCGTATATTTTCGATTGTGCGTATCAGTTCAGTCACCGGTCCACTAATGGAGTTTTTGGGGGGATTGGTAATCGGTGCTTTCGTCGTTTACGCTGCCTGGCAGACCATCACAAACGGAAAAACACCTGGTGAGTTTACCGCATTCATTACCGCGTTCTTGATGGCTTATGAGCCTGCAAAAAAAATCTCTAAGTATTGGGTAGAACTTCAAAAGTCACTGGTCCAGACCGGGAACCTCTACGAGATATTAGACGCTGAAAACGCTTTAAATGAAACGGGCATAATTGGAAATTTGGACGGTTCATCAGTCTTGCGATTTTCAGATGTTTCGTATACCCATGATGGATACACAAACGTTCTTCAAAACATTTCACTCTCAATTTTACCGGGAGAGTTTGTGGCGGTTGTGGGCAAATCTGGTTCTGGCAAATCGACTCTTATTGATCTGATTATGCGTTTTTATGATCCGTCCAACGGAGTTGTTAGCCTTGGGGGACACGATTTACGCGATATCAGTCGACAAAGCTTGAAGCAATTTATTGCACTGGTCTCTCAAGATGTATTCCTCTTTGACGGTACCATTCGGGAAAACATTAATGATGGTAATGCATCAGCAAATGTTGAGCAAATTATGAGAGCAATTCAGTTCGCGTCGCTTCATGATGTAATTCTGGATCTGACGAATGGGATAGAAACAGATGTAGGAGCAAATGGTACAAATTTATCAGGTGGTCAAAAACAAAGGGTAGGCATTGCGCGTGCAAGAGTCAAAAACGCAAGTTTGTATATTTTTGATGAGGCGACGAGCGCCCTCGACGCGGAAAATGAACGAAAAATTCTTGCTAACTTATCTCAGGTAAAAGGAAACGCAACTATTCTATTTGTTACGCACAGAGCAACAGCTCTCGAATTTGCCGACCGAGTATTATTTTTGGATTCTGGAGAGATTGCGGGATTTGATACATATAGAGAGCTTATAAATCGCAATGAAAAATTTAGACTACTGTTTAAAGATGCACAATGAAGGTCACTTTAAACATGCGTAGCGCTATGTTTTACTATCTGACAGTTAAACTTTTCACATATCTTTTTTGACATGATCTGCGGCTTTGATACGAGATAATAATTGTATGGCATCTGCAGATCCCCAATCGGCATCTCCTAATAGGCGACCAATCTCCTCACCAGATTTTGATATTATCAAGGTCGTAGGCAAACCTAAAACCCCCATCGAACGGGATAAGGCACCATTCGGGTCGTTATGCTTCGACAGGTTTTGAACGCCGATTTTGTCGAAAAACGATTGAATGGATTTTGTACTGTTGCGCATGGTCGCGATCGTGACAACTTCAAATGTCTCGTCGCCAAGTTCGGTTTCTAGTTTTGATAGACTTGGCATTTCTTTACGACACGGGGCACACCACGTGGCCCAAAAATTCAACACCACGGTTTTGCCGTGATAAGTCGATAAATCTGTTTCCAGACCTGCTTCGTCAACATAAGTGACTGAACTGACTATTGTATCGGATTTGGCCCAAGCCAGTTTGCGCATGTCTCCCGTTTTTAGGGCATCAAATTGTGATGTGTCGATGGCAAAAGCGGTGTTTGCACCCAGACCCAAGGCCGTATAAAGAAACAGTGATCTAAGAAATTTCATAAATCCTCCGAAAGGCGTCAACATGTCTGATACATCCTCAAACCAAATGTGGGGTGGCCGCTTTGCTTCTGGTCCAGATGCCATCATGGAAGCAATTAATGCATCAATTGGTTTTGACCAGCGCATGGCGTCCCAAGACATCCAAGGTTCAAGAGCCCACGCCGCAATGCTTGCCGCGCAGGGTATTTTAACAGATAGCGAAGCTGAGGCCATTCGGGAAGGGCTTCTCACGGTATTGTCAGAGATTGAAACAGGAAAATTTGAATTTTCCGCCGCCCTTGAAGATATTCACATGAATGTCGAAGCGCGTCTGAAAACCCTAATCGGGGAACCCGCAGGGCGCTTGCACACGGCGCGGTCACGTAATGATCAGGTTGCGACCGATTTTCGTCTGTGGGTGCGCGACCAATATGATGCGCTGGACGATGCGATTACGGCACTGATCCGTGCCTTTTTGGATCAGGCGCAATCGGGATATGATTGGGTGATGCCCGGATTTACCCATTTGCAAACTGCACAACCCGTCACATGGGGGCATCACATGATGGCCTATGTTGAAATGTTGGGTCGCGATCTTAGCCGTCTGCGCGATGCGCGGGCACGTATGAATGAATGCCCATTGGGGTCTGCGGCTTTGGCAGGGACATCCTTTAATATTGACCGTCACATGACTGCTGCGGAATTGGGATTTGCACGGCCAACATCAAATTCATTGGACGCGGTTAGTGATCGTGATTTTGCGTTGGAATTCCTATCGGTCGCATCGATCTGCGCGATGCACCTCAGCCGCTTTGCCGAAGAATTGGTTATCTGGTCCTCGGCACAGTTCCGATTTGTAACATTGTCAGATCGGTTTTCGACAGGCTCCTCCATCATGCCACAAAAGAAAAACCCAGATGCGGCCGAATTGATCCGTGCAAAAATTGGGCGCATTTTTGGGGCGAATGTTGCCTTGATGATGGTGATGAAGGGGCTTTCGCTGACCTATTCCAAGGATATGCAAGAGGATAAGGAACAGGTGTTTGATGCGGCTGATAACCTGATGCTGGCACTTGCTGCGATGGAAGGAATGGTCAAAGACATGACCGCAAATCGGGACGCATTGGCTACTTCCGCTGGGTCTGGGTTTTCCACGGCCACGGATTTGGCGGATTGGCTAGTACGCGCACTAAACATGCCGTTCCGTGATGCCCATCATGTGACAGGATCATTGGTTGCCACAGCCGAACAGGCGGGATGTGATTTGGCCGAACTCAGCCTAGAACAAATGCAAACTGTGCATGCTGATATTAGTGAGGATGTGTATAACGTCCTTTCGGTCGAAGCATCGGTTGCGTCACGCATGTCCTATGGTGGCACAGCGCCTGCACAGGTATTGGTGCAAATCCAACGTTGGCGTGATCAGTTATGAAGCGGTTTTTGATGTCCCTTTCACTTGCGCTTTTGGTTAGTTCTTGCGGTGCGGACGGCGCGCCATATCGTTCGGATGCGGAAACAAGCGAATAATCCAATCACGTCGTAAAATCAGTTTTCATAAACACAGGATAATAAAATGAGCACGCTACAATTTGCCAAGGGAATTTCACGTTTGGGAACCGAGTCTGCCTTTACGGTATTGGCACGTGCCCAACAGTTGGCAGCCAGTGGGCAAGACATCATTAACCTTGGCATTGGACAGCCTGATTTCAGAACGCCTGAGCATATCGTGCAAGCGGGGATCAAGGCATTACAGGATGGTCACCACGGCTATACCCCCGCAAATGGTTTGCCAGTCCTGCGCGAGGCTGTTGCCGCAGATTTGGAAAAGCGTCACGGCGCGCAGGTGAACCCAGATAATGTGATCGTTGTGCCAGGTGGCAAACCAACGATGTTCTTTGCCGTTCTCATGTTTGGCGAAGAGGGGGCAGAAATCATGTACCCCAACCCTGGTTTTCCAATTTATGAATCTGTCATCAAATATTCAGGCGCAACACCTGTGCCCATCGCCTTGAACGAGGAAAACGGTTTCGCCTTCGATGCCGATACGGTTCTGTCGCAAATAACAGAGCGCACACGCCTGATCATCATCAATTCGCCTGCAAACCCAACAGGTGGTGTCACGCCAAAGGCAGAGATCGACAAACTGGTGGCTGGTTTAGCAAAACACCCGCAGGTTGCGATTTTGTCGGACGAAATTTATTCACAAATGTTGTACGATGGGCGCGAACACGTCAGCCTATTGAATTATCCTGAAATTCGGGACCGATTGATTGTATTGGATGGGTGGTCAAAAACCTATGCGATGACAGGATGGCGCATGGGCTTTGCAGTTTGGCCTGATGCTATGGTTGAACCCGTGACACGCCTGTGCATCAATGATCATTCTTGCGTCAATGCATCTGCGCAATTTGCAGGGCTTGCCGCACTGACAGGGCCACAAGATGCCGTGATTGAAATGGTTGCTCAGTTTGATGATCGCCGCAAGGAAATCGTTGCCGCGCTGAATGATTTGCCGGGGGTGACATGCACGGATGCGGCAGGGGCCTTTTATGCATTCCCGAATATTACGCAGACGGGTTTAACGGCGGCACAGGCGCAGGATTTGTTTTTGGACAAAGCTGGGGTTGCCACGATTGCGGGAACAAGCTTTGGCGCACATGGCGAAGGATATGTTCGATTTTCCTATGCAAATAGCAAAGAAAACATCCTGCGTGCGATTGAACGTATTCGCGCGTTTCTATAAGCACAGCGCGATTAATTAGGGTAAAAGTCCATGGATCACTTTTTATATAAAAACGGCGTGCTGCATGCTGAGGATGTTGCGATCCCCGATATTGTCGCGTCAGTTGGGGCGCCGTTTTATGTGTATTCAACGGCAACATTGACCCGTCATTTTCAGTTGTTTGATGATGCATTGGCAGGCATGGACCACTTGGTTTGCTACGCGATGAAGGCCGCGTCAAATCAGGCGATTTTGCAAACGCTTGCGAAATTGGGTGCGGGCATGGATGTTGTTTCAGGGGGCGAATACGCCCGTGCGCGGGCAGCTGGTGTGCCTGGTGAACGCATCGTCTTTTCAGGTGTGGGCAAAACACGCGATGAAATGCGCCTTGCGCTGACAGGTGGCATTCGTCAGTTCAACGTAGAAAGCGAACCCGAAATGGCCGTGCTCTCCGCTGTTGCAACCGAATTCGGGGTTAAGGCACCCATCACGATCCGCGTGAACCCCGATGTTGATGCCAAAACGCATGCAAAGATCGCAACAGGGAAGTCAGAAAATAAATTCGGCATCCCCATTTCTCGGGCACGTGAGGTTTATGCGCAAGCGGCGGCTTTGCCGGGTATTGATGTCATTGGGATCGACGTCCACATCGGTAGTCAGTTGACACAGCTGGAACCATTTGAATTGGCCTATCAAAAAGTGGCTGAATTGACCGAATTATTGCGTGCAGATGGACACAACATCCGCCGTTTGGATCTGGGTGGCGGATTGGGCATCCCCTATACGCGTTCAAACGAAGCGCCGCCATTGCCCATAGATTATGGCGCTATGGTCAAGCGCGTGTTGGGACATCTGAACTGTGAAATTGAAATCGAACCGGGCCGATTGATCGCGGGGAATGCAGGTATTCTTGTGTCGCAGGTGATTTATGTGAAAGAGGGTGAGGATCGCAAATTCCTGATCCTTGATGCCGCGATGAATGATTTGATCCGTCCCGCGATGTATGATGCGCATCACGACATAGACCCTGTCATTGAACCTCAGGCAGGGGCGGAACGTGCCAAATATGATGTCGTTGGTCCCGTCTGCGAATCTGGGGATACATTTGCCACGGGCCGCGAAATGGCGCAGATGAACGCAGGTGATTTGGTCGCCTTCCGCTCGGCAGGAGCCTATGGCGCTGTGATGTCAAGTGAATACAACACACGGCCCTTGATCCCAGAGGTCATGGTCAATGCTTCGGAATTCGCGGTGATCCGCTCACGTCCATCATTTGACGAAATCATTAATCGCGATACCATCCCAGAATGGCTATAGTGCCAGTATCTAGGGTCGGAGGTATCTCTGTCAGGGTTTCAACATCTACGTAGCGTGCCGCGTGCGCGTCGGGCTATTTGGCTAACCTTTGCAGCGTTGGTTGCGCAGGCGTTAATGCGTGCCTTCTGGCCACTTTATTCAATCGTTTTGGCAACCGCTGGTTTATATTTTCTGGGCCTTGCAGAACCGCTGTCGATTGAGGCGGTCTGGATCATCTCTTTGACGATTGGATTGTCCCTGATCGGGACCATGTATCGTGGGCTGCGCACCCTCGCTTTGCCGACGTTGTTTGATGCTGAACGCATCGTTGATCAGGCCCTGCGCAATCATCCGATCTCTGTTTTGCGCGAAACTGGATTTGTTGGAACGAACCACCAAGGCGCAGACGCACTTTGGGCTGCGCACATGGATCAAATGCAGCAAGAGGCCCAGCAGGCAAAAACGCAGCCTGTTGATTTTCGCCTATCGCGCATGGATCCGTTTGGTCTGCGCTATATCGCGCTGTTGTTTGCCACCTTGGGTGTTTTGTTTGGATCCCTTTCACGTGTGGCTGGCTTGGCGATTTCACCGGCCTCTGCCATGCAAATGCCAAATGCAATTACTTGGGAGGGGTGGGCCACGCCGCCTGATTATACAGGATTACCCCAACTCTATCTGAACGACCTTACGGATCGCGATGAATTGGAATTGCTGGCAGGATCACGTATTTTGATCCATTTTTACGGTGCTTTGGGCGATCACATCCTAACCGAAACCGTGTCTCGCCGCATTCAGGATGTTCCGCCTGCAACCAATCAGAAACAGGACTTCACCGTCGCGCAAGCGGGTGAGATTGCGATCACTGGTCAAAATGCGCATGTTTGGACAGTGACCTTACGTAACGATGGCAGGCCCACAGTGACGCTGGATGAGGCATTTGAAACAGATTTCTTTGGTGTTTCAAAGCTGGGCTATCGCGTGACGGACGATTATGGTGTGACAGAAATCAGCGCAAAAATTGTGCTGGATATTGACCAGCTTGATCGCAGATACGGACTTGGCCTTTCCCCAGATGCGAACGAACCGATGGTTGTCGAAATCCCACTCCCCATTGTGGGGAGCCGCAAGGATTTTGCCGAAATTTGGCAATCCGATTTTTCAAAAGATGTTTGGGTGCATATGCCCGTTGTCATGACCTTGTCTGCGCGTGACGCGGCGGGGCAGTGGGGGCAATCGGACCCCATGATGTTGGATTTGCCGGGGCGTCGGTTTTTTGATCCTCTTGCATCCTCGATCATCGAAATGCGGCGTGATTTACTGTGGTCTGAAAAAAATACAGATCGCGTTGCTCGCATGATGCGAATGGTGCGCTATCAGCCAGAAACAGAGTTTCGGGAGAGTGCAGATTTAACGCGATTTTCCGCAATCCTTGATGCGCTGGAAAGCGCGCGTGACGACGGTATTTTGGACGCGAAACTGCCAGATATAGCCGAAGATTTGTGGTCACTTGCAATTGAGATTGAAGAGGGCGATGTTGATGATGCCCTGCAGCGGATGCGCGAGGCACAAGAACGCCTCAGCCAAGCTATGAAAAATGGTGCCTCCCCCCAAGAGATTGAACGTCTGATGCAAGAGCTAAAAGAGGCGAACGAAAATTACATGCGCCGATTGCGTCAACAAAGCGAACGAGCTGAGCGCAATGAATTTGACCAATCCACACCAGGCGAACAAATGAATATGGACATGGCCGACATTCAGGCCATGATGGATCTTATCCAAGAATTGATGGAGCAGGGCCGCATGGCCGAAGCTCAGCAAGCCTTGGAAGAATTGCAACAAATGATGGAAAGTCTGCGCCTAAGTGAAAACAATCAGGGTGGTGAAGGCGGGCAAAGCAGTGCCCAAGGCTTGGCAGATATTCTACAGGATCAACAAGATTTGTCCGACGATGCGTTCAATGATCTGCAAGAAGAATTTTCAAATCCGAACGGCCAAAAAGGCCAAGGCGAACAAAACGGGGAACGTGAACAGCAGCAGGGCCATGATGGCCAACAGGGCAGCGATTTTGCCGATCGTCAGGGCCAATTGCGTGAACGTTTGGAAAACGAACGTTCAAACATAGAAGGTGCGTTGGGAGAAGAGGGTGAAGATGCGCAGCGCTCATTAGAACAGGCAGATCGCGCCATGCGCCGTGCCGAAGAGGCGCTTGAAAATGGGGATTTGGACGGAGCTGTCGATCAGCAGGCGCAAGCCATGGATGCCCTGCGTCAGGGTATTCGCGATGTTAATCGCGCCCAGCGTTCAGATAACTCGGACGTGCAACAAGGAAACAGCGATCAAGAAACGGGACAGGGGCGTGATCCATTGGGGCGTCCGCAGGGGGGCGATGGATCCTCGGGCACTGCAGAGGCACGCCGCTATAGTCAAGATCCAGAAGCGCAAGCCGCCGAATTGTTAGAGGAAATTCGCCGCCGTGCAGGCGAACGGAACCGCAGCGAAAGCGAACGCGATTACCTGAAACGCCTGTTAGATTTGTTCTAACTATTGCGTGCGCGTGCTTGGTCCGCTTGGGCCTGCAGCCACGTCAAAAACCCAGACGTTTGATCCGACAATTCCGCGCGCCATTGATCAATTTGCGCAACATAGGCATCCAGGTAGGGTGCGATTTGCGGAAAGTTTGATGTGATCAAATCGGCATAGACATAGACCACAACTGCCAAAATCAACAGGATAATGGCCGTGCGAAACCCACGCAGACCAGAGGCATTTTTTTGCGCCTGTGATTCTGGCTCTTCACTGTTCGCTGATTTCTTATCTCGTCGAAGGGTTGAATTTATTTCTTCGATATCTGGCAACAGATCACGGCGGGACTTTGGTGCATCTGACACCGTATCTTTGTACATTTCGTCCAGATCGTCCAACTTTGGATCGATAGACCCGCTTTTCTTGGGCTGTGGATCAGATGCAGGTTTATCCGCATCGAGGGCAAATTCATTCTGATGTTCGAATGTTTCAGCCGCGCGTTGTTCGCGTTCACGCTGCGCCTCTTCGCGCAGGATATCCGCGACAGAGGGATCAATTTCGCGTTTGCTGCGCTCATGCATGATCGAAGGTGAAGGCGCAATTTCAGAGGCATCCTCTGCAATTGTATCCAGCTCTTGATCAAGTGCGCGTTCAAATTCGTCGTCAATTGGGTCAGGTTCTGATATCGCATCGGATTGTGGGGGGATTGGTGCCGCTTCCGGCTCTGTCTGCGCGAAATGCTCCTTTAGGGTTTGTACTACATCTGTTTGTGGTTCTGTGTCAGGATGGGTTTGAAACCATGTTTCCTGACAGTTGGAACATTGCACATCTCGCCCCTCGGCAGGAATGACATCCGCCGGCACTTCGTATTGGGCCGAGCAATTCGGGCAGATCAGTCGCATTTCATCCCCTAAATCAAGCTCTTCTCTTGCATGCCTATCTGTTATTCTATGAATATCAGTTACATCAGAAAAGTGCTAAAGGTAAATAAATGTCTGATTGCATCCTGTGCGGTGCTCAGGCACAACAGGTCAGCGACGTTAAAAGTGGGGCGGATGTGATAGAATTAGACGCAGTGGCCTATAGCTACGGGGGTGGTGAACTGCTCTCGGATATGTCGCTTACGATCACACCAGGTGCATTTTATTTTCTAACGGGTCCTTCGGGCGCGGGAAAAACCACATTTTTGAAAATGTGCTATGTCGCTTTGAAACCCACATCGGGTGCATTGAAATTGTTTGGTCAAGACGTGCGCACAATGGAACGCAATGATATCGCGTTGGTGCGCCGTCGCATTGGTGTGGTGCATCAAGATTGCCAATTTATCGACCATCTCAGCGTTGCGGATAACATCGCGCTTCCCTTATCTGTTTCAGGACAAAACAACTGGGACGATACCATCAACCTGAAAGAATTGTTGGCCTGGGTCGGGCTTAGCCACCGGGCAAATGCAATGCCCCCAGAATTATCGGGGGGTGAGCGGCAACGTGCGGCCCTTGCGCGTGCCATTATCATGTCGCCCGATATTGTCTTGGCCGATGAACCGACGGGTAACGTGGATTGGGAAATGTCCGAACGTTTGTTGCGGTTGTTGTTGGAATTGAACCGGATGGGGAAAACCGTGGTCATCGCCAGTCATGACCTAAGCCTTATTCGATCGGCCAAATCACAGGTTCAGGCACGGGTTCTGCGGATTGCGAATAAACGTCTACAGCTTGCAGGTGCGAACCTATGAGCGCGCTTTTTTCTGCCCTTGCTGCGTTATTTGTGGGCGATTTGCAGCGCGATCGCGTTGTCCCTGCCAGTGGATATACCTCGACGTTGACCAGTTTAACGGCGGCTGCCATGGCGTTTCTGGTGGTTTTTGCATTGGCTTTATCCTCAGCATCCTATCGCTTGGCCCAGAACTGGTCTGAGGCGTTGGAACAATCCGCAACTTTGCGCATTTCGGCCCCTGTCGAACAATTGGATGCACAGGTTGCCCGCGCGATTGAGATTTTGGAAACCACACCCGGTGTTGCCTCTGCTCGTGCGCTCAGCAGTGAGGAACAGTCTGATTTACTGACACCGTGGCTGGGGGTTGATGTTCCCTTTGATAAACTGCCCCTGCCGCGTTTGATTGAAATTGTTCAGACCCCTGATGGTTTCGATCCGCAAGGGCTGCGTTTGCGTCTAACGGGGGAATTGCCAAGTGCGGTGTTGGATGACCATGTGCGCTGGCGTCGCCCGTTGGTTCAGGCGGCAAACTGGCTTTCGGTGCTTGGGGTGGTGGCCATTGGCTTGATTGGAATGACCAGTGGCGCGATGATCATTCTGGCCACACGCGCGGCATTGGCCGCCAATGCACAGGTGATCACGGTGTTGCGCCTGATCGGGGCAACAGATGCCTATATCGAGGCGGCCTTTGTGCGACGGTTTGCGTTTCGCACATTTATTGGTGCCGTTTTGGGCACGATCATCGGGGCGGGAGTTGTCGCACTCTTCCCCGGCGAAGAAGAGCAAGCTGCCATTTTAACGGGTCTGAGGTTAAGCGGCGTCGAATGGATGTGGCTGGTACTGATCCCACCCACTTTATCCTCAATCGCCTTTAGTGCGACACGATATGCGGCGAACCGCGTTTTAAAAGGACTGACATAACATGTTTCAATGGCTACGATCTTTGATCTTTACTGTGCAGATGTATCTGATGATGGCGGTCATTGGGATTGGCATGCTGCCCTTAGCACTGTGGAAACAGAAATATGTTTATTTAACCGTGCATACCTATTGCCGCTGGGTGATGTGGACCGCAGGTTGGATGGTTGGCCTGAAAACCGAATTTCGCGGCAAGCCCCCGACAGAAGAGGCCTTGGTCGCCGCCAAGCATCAAAGTTTCCTGGATGTTCTGATGATTGCGTCACAAATCCCTCAGCCCAAATATATCATGAAATCTTCGCTCATACATGTGCCTGTTTTGGGGTGGTTTGGGAAATTGACAGGGTCGGTCCCCGTTGAACGGGGTAAACGTGCAGAAGCGATCAAACAAATGATGGATGGCGTCAAAAGCGGAAAGGTCCCAGGGGGACAGTTGGTTATTTACCCCCAAGGAACACGCGTTGCCCCGGGTGATCATAAACCCTATAAGGTGGGCAGTGCGGTGTTATACACGGAATTGGGGCAGCGGTGTTATCCTGTGGCCTGCAATGTAGGCGTATTTTGGCCGCGCTATGGTATTTTGAAAAAGCCGGGGACAGCGGTCATCGAATTCCTTGATCCGATTGAACAGGGATTAGAAAAAAATGCGTTCATGTCGCACCTAGAGGACGTGGTTGAAACGCGTTCAAAGGAATTGATGCGCGATGCTGGATTTAAATTCGATTGAATATTTACAAACGGTTGAGGGGCTAGAAGCCCTCTATGTGGATGCGGCCCCTGCTTCGCTTAGAAAAGTGGTAGATCGGATCACGCCGAAATATTGGCAGTGGATATCAGCTTCCCGCTTTTGTGTTTTGACTACGGTGGGTTCTGCGGGAACCGATGGCAGTCCGCGGGGTGATGATGGTCCACCTGTCATCGCGCTTGATGAATACACACTGGCAATGCCCGATTGGCGCGGCAACAATCGTTTGGATAGTCTGCGCAATATTGTTGAGGATGGGCGCGTGTCGCTGTTGTTTCTGATCGGTGGGGAAAATTTCGCGGTTCGGGTTAATGGTATTGCGCGCCTAAGTGCCGATGATAAATTGCGTGCGCTATTTGAAAAGGACGGGCACATCCCCAATACCGTCATTGTGATCAAGGTGGTTGAAATTTATTCGCAATGTTAGCGTGCCTTGATGCGCTCGGGCCTTTGGTCGCAAACCCGACCAGCGGATTTGCCGACGGCAGGTGATCTGCTGAAAGAGGCGAGCCATGGGGATTTGGGTGGCCCCCAATATGACAGCGATCAGGCCAAAAGATCCCAAAACACGTTATGGAGCGATTGATATGCCAGCACTAAAAACAACCGACCATTTTGGCGAAATCTTTTGGCTGGGGCAGGTGGGTGATCGGGATGCAGGTTTACGATCAAAGTCAACACAATCGCTATCCTTAGATTTTGCAGGACCCGCTGGGGAAACGCATGGGGGATTAACACGCCCGTCCTGTTCGCGCGTTTCGTCACAATATGAACGTGGCACAGAAATCCGCAATGTGCGCCAACTCTCTATCGTCAGTGAAGAAGAGTTATCCGCAATCGCGGATGAAATGGGTGTCGCGCGCCTTGATCCGTCATGGTTTGGGGCCAGTGTTGTCCTGCGCGGCATACCAGATTTTTCGCATATTCCCCCATCCAGCCGTTTGCAAAATGATGCGGGAACGACACTGACCATTGATATGCAAAACCGACCCTGCCATTTGCCAGTAGCTGAAATCAAGGTGGATCACCCCAATGAGGCAAAGGGGTTCAAAGCAGCCGCATGGGGACGGCGAGGTGTCACGGCTTGGGTCGAGCGAGAGGGTCAATTGAGTGTCGGTGATCAATTGCGACTTCATATTCCTGATCAGCGGGCCTGGTTGGCACAAAGTTGATTGTGCGGTCGATCCGTTTCCCATCAGAAACCAAACTGTGCCATCTCGCCGCAGTTTGGTTCGAAAATGTCGGAAATGCAGGTCGCATCCGAGAAAGGACTCAGTATACCCACGCGAGAGAAACCACACCCGTGGAGTAGGGAGTCACCGATGAGCCACAAATCTGATATTGAAATTGCCCGCGAGGCAAACAAGAAACCAATCCAAGAGATTGGTGAAAAACTGGGCATTCCAACAGAACATTTACTGCCCTATGGCCACGACAAAGCAAAAGTTGGTCAAGAGTTCATCAACTCTTTGCAGGGGCGCGAAAATGGCAAGCTGATCCTTGTCACCGCGATTAACCCGACACCAGCGGGTGAGGGTAAGACCACAACAACCGTGGGTTTGGGTGATGGCCTAAATGCAATTGGTAAAAACGCGATGATCTGTATCCGCGAGGCGTCTTTGGGTCCAAACTTTGGGATGAAAGGCGGCGCTGCAGGTGGTGGTTACGCACAGATCGTTCCAATGGAAGAAATGAACCTGCATTTCACAGGTGATTTCCATGCGATCACATCGGCGCACTCATTGTTGTCAGCCATGATCGACAACCATATTTATTGGGGCAACGAATTGGACATCGACCTGCGCCGCGTCACATGGCGCCGTGTGGTTGATATGAATGACCGCGCATTGCGTCAAATCACAGCATCTTTGGGTGGTGTTTCAAACGGTTTCCCACGCGAGGCAGGGTTTGACATCACCGTGGCCTCTGAGGTTATGGCGATCCTTTGTTTGGCAACAGATTTGGCCGATCTACAGAAACGTTTGGGTGATATGATTGTTGCATACCGCCGTGATCGCAGCCCAGTCTTCTGCCGCGATATCAAGGCAGATGGCGCGATGACTGTGTTGTTGAAGGATGCGATGCAACCAAACCTTGTGCAGACATTGGAAAACAATCCTGCATTCGTCCATGGTGGTCCATTTGCGAATATTGCACATGGCTGTAACTCTGTCATCGCGACACAGACTGCGTTGAAATTGGCTGATTATGTTGTGACCGAGGCGGGATTTGGTGCGGACCTTGGCGCCGAAAAATTCATGAACATCAAATGCCGTAAGGCGGGACTTGCCCCATCTGCGGTTGTTTTGGTGGCAACCGTGCGCGCCATGAAAATGAACGGTGGTGTTGCGAAAAACGATTTGGGTGATGAAAACGTTGATGCGGTTAAAGCAGGGTGTTCAAATCTGGGCCGCCACATTGAAAACCTAAAATCATTTGGTGTTCCTGTGGTTGTTGCGATCAACCACTTTGTCAAAGACACAGATTCAGAAGTTGAAGCGGTCAAAGAATTTGTTGCTAGCCAAGGTGCAGAGGCGATCGTTTCCAAACATTGGGCGGATGGGTCCGAAGGCTCAAAAGAGCTTGCCACACGCGTTGCGGAAATCGCGGATGCGGATATGGCAAACTTTTCCCCACTTTATGCGGATGACATGTCATTGGCGGATAAAATCCAAACTATCTGTAAACGTATCTACCGCGCAGATGAGGCATTGATGGATAAGAAAATCCGCGATCAACTGCACCTTTGGGAAGAACAGGGATACGGAAACTTGCCAGTGTGTATGGCAAAAACACAGTATAGTTTCTCAACCGATCCAAATCTGCGCGGCGCACCTGATAACCACAGTGTTCCAGTACGTGAAGTCCGCCTAAGCGCGGGTGCTGGCTTCATTGTTGTTGTCTGTGGTGAGATTATGACAATGCCTGGTCTGCCACGCAAACCTGCAGCAGAAAGCATTTGTTTAAACAACGAAGGCCTGATTGAGGGTCTCTTCTAAGACACCACTGGGGCGCGATGTTTTCGCGCCCTTTGTTTATTCAAAACTGAATATAACGCCATTTGCGAGGAAACGATGAGCGCACAGATAATCGATGGCAAGGCATTCGCGGCCAAAGTCCGCGGCCAAGTTGCAGAACATGTCACCCGTATCAAAGAAGAAAACGGCATCACACCGGGATTGGCCGTAGTATTGGTGGGCGAAGATCCTGCCAGCCAAGTTTACGTGCGTTCAAAGGGCAAACAAACCGTCGAAGCGGGCATGAATTCCTATGAACACAAATTGGACGCTGATACATCGCAGGATGATTTGCTGAAACTTATCGCGGATTTGAACGCGGATAAGGATGTGCATGGGATTTTGGTTCAGCTGCCCTTGCCCAAACACCTGAACGAAGATTTGGTGATCAATTCAATCGCCCCTGAAAAGGATGTAGATGGATTTCATATTTCAAACGTGGGGCTTTTGGGGACGGGGCAAAAATCCATGGTGCCGTGTACGCCGCTTGGGTGCTTGATGATGTTGAGGGACTATCATGGGTCCCTATCTGGCATGAATGCGGTTGTAATCGGGCGTTCAAACATCGTTGGCAAACCCATGGCACAATTGCTGTTGGGCGATAGCTGCACTGTCACAATCGCGCATTCACGGACCAAGGATTTGCCGGCGGTCGTGCGCGGCGCGGATATTGTTGTGGCGGCCGTTGGTCGCCCTGAAATGGTGCCTGGCGATTGGATTAAACCGGGTGCAACCGTGATCGATGTGGGCATCAACCGCATTGATAAGCCAGAGGGTGGAACACGCCTTGTTGGCGACGTAGATTATGCATCCTGCGCCGAAGTTGCGGGTGCCATTACACCTGTTCCAGGGGGCGTTGGTCCAATGACAATTGCTTGCCTTCTTGCCAATACCGTCACCGCCTGCTGCCGCATACACGGACTGGTCGAACCAGAGGGCCTAACGGCGTAAAGTGCGAGGTGGGCTTGAAAGATTGAGGCCGTATTAAACTTGCAATTTGTATTTCTGAAATACAGGATCGCTTCGCGGTCCTGTTTTTTGATTGGTCCTACTGGACTAAAACACTCCTACATAACGCGGTATCCCAAGAGCTATGTTGCCCCCGGAGACATGGTCGAGCAGCGCCTGCCTGCCCCCTTGGCAGGCGCTTTCACCCTATCAATACTTTGAACTTTGGCCTTTTATTCTACACAATTGCATTTTGCACCACGACAACACTGCTCCTACCCAGGCAGGCGCAGCCCTCATTGCGCTGGAGATCCGACATTATGAAGCGGTCTTTGCAAACCAAATCTTTAGCCCCGTAAAACCGCATATGAGCAGTCGTTAAGTCTTTGCGCTTACTCAAGTTTCTTCGCCTCTTAGAGAACAAACAATGAGGATTCATTTATCTCGTGGCATGGGGATAGCGAGTGCTTTGCTACCGGTTATAACAGCAATCGCATCAGGGCGCATCAGATCGCATAGCGGTGCGGTATGGGCGTGCAGGCCGCCTGTATAGGTGCCATAGGCGGGCATAATCACGCGGTCGATATCGATTAGAAATGCGGGTCGAACATAACTACTGCCGCGCAGGTTTAGGCGCGCTTTAGGGTGGTAGTGGCCAGATATTTCGCCACTGACCCCTGTTTTCGCCTCGTGTCGGAAAACAACTGGGGGCAGGGGCAATTCGGCCAAATGACTGCCTGCGATTTCAACAGGCCCCGGATCATGATTGCCCTCAACCCAAATCCAACTACGGCCCGCCTGTAGTCGGGTTAGCCAAAGTTTTTCATTTTCAGGTAGGCCGCGTTCGGCCTCGAGATCATCAAAACTATCCCCTAAACAAACAACAGTTGTTGCGCCTGTTGCGCGTAAATCCGCCTCAAGCCTCAAAATGGTGTCGGTGGTTTCATAGGGAGGTAACATGGCGCCCCCGCGTCGCGCCATTCGTTCAGATTTTCCCAAATGCAGGTCCGAGACGCACAATAAATTTTGTGCCGCCCACCATAAGGCCCCTGATGGCAGTGCCACCATCGTCGCCCCAGTAAGTGAAAATTGATACCCTTCCATACCCTCAGTTGCACAGAAAGTATCAGAGGTATCAAGCGTCGATTTTAAGTCCTGCTTCGGCCATCAATTGGGCTGCTTCATTTGCAACAAGGCGTTCGATGGCCTGCCCCTTCACTGGGATACGGCCCGCCTCAAGGAAAAGCGGAGCAGAGAAGGGAGAGAGATGTGGCAGCGCCTTGTGCACAATTTTGCCTTCGACGCGATTCAACATATTCCTGATCCGTCCAAAATCCACTAAACCGCGCATCGCCTCGATCTGGGCAATCCGCATCAGCAGGTGATCTGGGTCATATTTCAGTAAGGTGTCATACAAGATGTCCGATGAAAATGTCGCCTGACGCCCTGATTTGCGCTGCCCTGGCAAATTGCGTTCGATCAGTCCCGCAATGGTTGCAACGGCGCGAAAACTACGTTTCATCACAGCGTTTCCCGCAAGCCAATTTTCAAACCCACCTTCTAGTTTTTGGTGGTCGAGCAGCGTCGCAGGATCGCGCACAGGGTCCAACCCCCAGATGAGTGTCGCATAATCCGTCGAGACAAACCCAAGTGGTGCCAACCCCTCTTCCTCCATCCGTTTGGTCAGCAGCAACCCCAATGTTTGTTGTGCGTTGCGGCCCGCAAATCCAAAAACACATAGATGATGGCGATCATGGCGGGGGAATGTTTCAATTAACAATGTCTGACGTTGTGGCAGCACGGACATGGTTTTTTGCAACTCCAACCAGTCGGTCGTGTAATCCGGCAGACCGCGAAAATCCCCCGTTTCAAATTTGTGCAAAATGCGTTCGCTTAACTGGGTTGATGTGGCGAATTTGGTGCCACCAAACACTGCGATTTTGGGTTCTTTATTGGCGCGTTTGGATACCTCAACAACCAATTCGCGCAATCCTTCAAATCGCACCACTTGCCCCCCGATTAGGAATGTATCACCGGGTGTGAGTGTTGCGGCAAAGGCTTCTTCTACTTCGCCCAATGGCGCACCACCGCGCCTGCGTTGCATGCGCACCTTAAGCGTATCTGTATCCTGAATGGTGCCAGCGTTCATGCGAATGCGTGATGCGGTTCTGGGATCGCGCAGGGTATAGGTGCCATCTCCCATGTCCTTTAACCGATGCCATTGTTCATAGCGGCGCAGGGCATAGCCGCCTGTTGCGCAGAAATCCAAGCAATCGTCGAATTCAGCACGGCTTAGCCCGCTATATGCACCCGCGCGGCGCACTTCGTTGAACAGTGCAATTGGATCAATTGGTCCCGCGCAGGATAAAAGCAAGATGTGCTGACACAAAACATCAAGCTGTCCTACGGGCAGCGTTTCACCATCTAACTCACCTGCCAAAACGGCATCTAACGCTGCCTGACATTCAATGATTTCAAATCGGTTGGCGGGAACAATCATTGCCTTGGATGGAGCATTGTATTGGTGGTTGGCGCGTCCGATCCGTTGGACCAGTCGTTTTATATTTTTGGGCGCACCAATTTGTATCACCAGATCAACATCGCCCCAATCAATGCCCAAATCCAAACTGCCTGTGCAGACTACCGCGCGCAGGGCGCCTTGGGTCATTGCGGTTTCAACCTTTTGGCGTTGTTCTCGGTCCAGTGATCCATGGTGAATGGCAATGGGCAGGCGTGCTTCGTTTTCTAACCAAAGTGCATGAAAAAATATTTCGGCCTGTGCGCGGGTGTTGTGAAAAATCAGGGTCGTTTTATGTTTCTCAATCTGCTCAAGCACCATGGGCACGGAATAGGCGGCCCCTGCGCCCGCCCAAGGCGGGGGTGTTTCGCCGATCAGCATCTGAATATCAGGGGCGGGTCCGGGGTCTGCAAATAATATGGGGCAGGGATCAGGATGGGCCGCCATGGTTTTTGCAATCGCATCTGGATCATCCACCGTCGCGGATAGCCCCACGCGCCGCAAATCAGGACACAATGATTGCAAACGCGACAGCGCCAGCATCAATTGATCACCGCGTTTGCTTTCGGCGAGGGCATGGATTTCGTCAATGACAATCCGTTTTAGACCACTGAAAATTTTGGGTGCGTCTGGATAGGAAATTAACAACGCAAGGCTTTCGGGCGTCGTCAAAAGGATATGAGGTGGTTCGGCGCGTTGGCGTTTTTTCTGCGTGTTTGACGTATCGCCTGTGCGATCCTCAACCCGAATGGGCAGATCCATTTCATCAATTGGGGTTTGCAAATTTCGCTTAATATCAGCGGCCAGCGCTTTGAGCGGTGACACATAGAGTGTGTGTAGGCCCGTATGCGTACCATCCTCTAATTCTAGCAGCGTTGGCAAAAAACCACTAAGTGTTTTGCCCGCTCCTGTAGGTGCAATCAACAACTGTGCAGGGCGTGCTGCATAGGACAGCAATTCACGCTGATGCGGGTGAAGTGTCCAATTCCTAGATGTGAGCCAGTGATCAAATTTTGATGAAATTTCCATTCTGATTAGGTAGCTCGAAAGATTTTTTTTTCAGCCAAATGAACAAATCGCAAACACGCCTAATTCTTTGTTGTCTTATGTGAATACTAATTCATATCCGACAGCGTGATGTGGACAGCATATATTTGCCGCTCGTCATTTGTATTTTTCTATTAAAGAATTGAATTCGCTTTTGCGCTTGCTCACCACGGTAGGGCTTCAGGTTCAGCGCGTTTGGTGCAACTATCAAAATCAAAGACGAACCATTTTGCATATTCACGGTGTGTCGTGAACTTGTTAGTTGGGATTCAAAAACATTTGTAACATCAGAGAGTATGGCCTCATTCTGTGATACGGATTGTTCGATGACATCAATGTTCATCCTAATCGCGCCATTGCTATTATTTATCATCTCTCCACCAATGGAGAAATCAGCACCGTTTTTGAAATTCTTGATTGATATTGTATCACCATCGCGGTGAGGGTAACTAACATACCCACCAACAAAAAATTCAATTTGTTTAGATGGTCGTACAGTATAGCTTTTGGTTTTGGTTTGAAATGGTTTCAACTTTGATAAAATACTGCTGAATTGCGTGTCAGCAGGTGACAGAATTTTTACGGCGCTCTTTTCTGTTCCAGTGAATAAATACCTGAAAAATTTATGATTTGTTTCGATTGTGTAGGTTTGAGTAATAAGTGCCTTACTGATTAAGCTTTCTATATCTATCAGATTTGATACTAAGTTGGGTGCATATCTATTTGCGAGTAAAACTGCTTTTTCGCTAGCTTCGGCGGTACTCACCTTTCCGTGTAACACAATACCATCATTTGCGCTGCGTACTTTTATTTTTTCATATGGTAAAATTTCTTTGAGCCTTTTTCGCAACTCACTCAGGTCAGTCGTAACCCTAATCTGTACATTAGAGATTAAATTTCCCTTTTTGTCGATTAAGGTAAGTGTGGTCGTTCCAGCCAGCTTTCCTAAAATATAGACTGTTCGATCTGATAGTGTCGAAAAGTCAGCTATTGCGGGATTTGCTATCGAAAGCTCTGCGAATGGAACCGCACTTTCAATGACAACGGCGCGATCGATTGGTACGCCAATTGTCTGCTCTTTAGACTTCTGGATTACACTAACAATGTCGCCCCAAACCGTAGTGCCTAAAATTGAAAAGGCAGTCACAACGATTAATGCAGTTGCTGCCACATTTTTAAAATGCTGCGATATCATGGCGTTAGGCTTGATTTTAATGGTGCGGTTTCCGTGAACGCTAAATTATTTTACAGCATAATGCAAAGGTGAACGTTTGAGGCAATATTACTTTTGCAAACCCATTTTCTTTTTCGAAATTTTATTGCGGCCTGTCGCGGTAATATTCCCGAGCAGGCCGCACGCTAAAAGCTTAATCAACAATTGTTGCCTCAGTTGCGGCGCGTAGGTCAGCTTCGCTGACGCCCTCTGCACATTCCACGATGCGCAATCCACCCTCAACCACGTCTAGAACGCCAAGGTTTGTAATGATGCGGTCCACGACGGCGGTTCCTGTTAGGGGCAGGGTACACGCCTGCAACACTTTACTGTCGCCATGTTTGTTTGTGTGATCCATTACAACGATCACACGACCCACACCAGCGACAAGGTCCATCGCGCCGCCCATACCCTTGACCAGCTTGCCTGGAATCATCCAGTTTGCCAGATCACCGTTTTCGGCAACTTCCATCGCGCCTAGGATGGCCATGGCGATTTTGCCACCACGGATCATGCCGAACGATGTCGCACTATCGAAATAGGCCGTTTGGGGCAATTCGGTGATGGTTTGTTTCCCTGCATTGATCAAATCAGGGTCCTCTTCCCCTTCATAGGGAAACGGACCCATGCCCAACATGCCGTTTTCAGACTGAAGCGTCACTGTGATCCCATCGGGGATATAGTTGGACACCAGCGTTGGAATACCGATCCCAAGGTTCACATACATGCCATCCTGAAGCTCTTGTGCCGCGCGCGCGGCCATTTGATTGCGATCCCATGCCATTGATCAACCCTCCGTCCGTGGGCGCGTTGTGCGCTGTTCGATGCGTTTTTCATGTTCACCTTGGATAATGCGATGCACATAAATCCCGGGTAGGTGAATATGATCAGGGTCCAATGATCCTGTTGGAACAATTTCTTCGACTTCCACAACACATACCTTACCGCACATCGCAGCAGGTGGATTGAAGTTGCGGGCCGTTTTGCGGAAGACCAGATTGCCTGTCTCATCCGCTTTCCACGCTTTTACGATTGCAAGGTCCGCAAAAATCCCACGTTCAAGGATATAGGTTTCGCCATCGAAATCCTTGTGCTCTTTCCCTTCGGCCACAACGGTGCCGACACCTGTTTTTGTATAGAACCCGGGGATGCCCGCACCACCTGCACGCATGCGTTCGGCCAATGTGCCCTGTGGGTTGAATTCCAATTCCAATTCCCCTGACAGGTATTGGCGCATGAATTCCGCGTTTTCACCGACATAGGATGAAATCATCTTTTTCACCTGACGGGTTTGTAACAAAATGCCGATGCCGAAATCATCAACACCTGCGTTATTGGATGCAAATGTCATATCCTTGGTGCCCGCATCGCGGATCGCGGCCAACAAGAGTTCGGGAATACCGCTAAGGCCAAAACCGCCCGATGCGATGAACATGCCGTCAAACAACAATCCATCTAACGCTTCGGCTGCGGATCCATAGACTTTCTTCATGGAAAAGCTCCGTTTTTAGATAATTGGGCAATATGTGGCGCGTTGCCGCGCCAGTGTCAATTCATTGGATGTAGAAAGCCTGTGCGCATATCCGCCAAAATTACTTTTTGCGTTTGCCTTTTTTGGCACCACCCTTGGCGGCCTTTTCGGCGATTAGCTGAACGGCCATGTCCATCGTTACGTCCTCGGGTTTGACGTCCTTGGGCAGAGTTGCGTTGATTTTGCCGAATTTGACATAGGCCCCATAGCGTCCGTCCATCACATTAACGGGGCCGCTATCGGTTGGGTGTTCGCCCAATTCCTTTAAAGGGGTGGCGGCGGTGCGGGCGGACCCACGGCTTGCCTTTTTGGCCAATTCTTCGACGGCGCGGTTCATGCCGATGGTAAAGACATCATCGACCTCTTTCAAATTGGCATAAGTGCGGCCGTGTTTCACAAACGGACCATACCGCCCAATTCCCGCTTCGATTATTCCGCCGTCTTCGGGGTGGGGGCCAACCTCACGCGGTAGATTGAGCAGCATCAAAGCACGTTCCAAATCCATTTCCGCAGGCGCCCATCCTTTGGGCAGGCTGGCGCGTGGGGGTTTGGGCGCCTCTTTCGTGGCCTCACCCCGCTGAACATAGGGACCAAAGCGACCAGATTTTAGGAAAATCTCATCCCCTGCATCTTCGCCGAGTAAGCGATCCGAACTTTCGTCGATTTCACCAGAGATTGGTCGCGTGAATGTACATTCAGGATAATTGCCACATCCCACAAACCCACCTGTGCGTGATGATTTCAGGTGCAGTGTCCCGTTTCCGCATTTTGGACAAATGCGCGGATCACTTCCATCCTCACGCGGGGGATAGAGTTGCGGCGCCAAGGCGTCATCCAACACATCCAACACCTCGGTAATCCGCAATTCAGATGTTTCCGAAATCGCAGCCGAGAAATCGCGCCAAAATTTAGAAAGCAGTTCCAAATAATCTGAACCACCCGCGCTGACCAGATCCAACTGATCCTCAAGCGAGGCGGTGAAGTCATATTCCACATAGCGTTTGAAAAAATTCAAAAGGAATATCGTAACGATGCGTCCTTTATCCTCGGGGAATAAACGGTTGCTTTCCTTGCGGACGTATTCGCGATCTTGGATCGTGGTGACGATGGACGCATAGGTTGACGGGCGACCAATCCCCAATTCTTCCATCCGTTTGACCAATGTTGCCTCGGTATAACGGGGGGGCGGTTGGGTGAAATGCTGTTCGGGCGTGATGTCACCTTTGGCCAAGGCCTCACCTTGCATGACTTGGGGCAGACGTTTGTCATCATCATCCCCTGTTGGGGCGTCATCACGGCCCTCTTCATAAACGCGCATAAAGCCGTCGAACAAAACAACCTGACCATTGGCGCGCAAAACGACCTGTTGATCTGGGCTGGTGATATCAACGGTGGTGCGTTCCATCTTTGCCGCCGCCATTTGGCAGGCAATCGTGCGTTTCCAAATCAAATCATATAATTTGCGTTGATCCGCATCCGTCAATTTCAGCGCTGCTGCATCCTTGGTTATTTCTGTGGGGCGGATACATTCGTGCGCCTCTTGCGCGTTCTTGGCCTTGTTTTTGTACATACGCGGCGACGACGGCACATAATCTGCGCCATATCGAGCGGCGATTGCATCACGGGTTGCCATGACGGCCTCGGGTGCCATGTCGATCCCGTCGGTTCGCATATATGTGATGTGACCCGCTTCGTACAAACGTTGTGCGGCACTCATTGTTTGGCGTGCGCCCATACCGAATTTGCGGCTTGCTTCTTGTTGCAGGGTTGAGGTCATGAACGGGGCAGAGGGGTTGCGCTGTGCCGGTTTTGATTCAACGGATTGCACAGATAGGTCGCGGCTTGTGATCGCCTGAACGGCCATTTCTGCCTGCGTGCTGTTGGCAAGATCATATTTATCCAGCTTTTTCCCAGCAAGGGATGTAAGACGCGCTTCAAAACTTTGGCCGCGCGGCGTGCTAAGCTGCGCCTTCACACTCCAGTATTCTTGTGGATTGAACGCCTCAATCTCCATTTCACGTTCCACGATCAAACGCAGACACACGGATTGCACGCGACCGGCGGAACGCGCACCTGGCAATTTGCGCCACAACACAGGGGATAGATTGAAGCCCACCAAATAATCCAAGGCCCGTCGCGCAAGATAAGCATGCACCAAGGGGGCATCGACATCGCGCGGATTTTTCATTGCCTCGGTCACGGCGGATTTTGTAATTGCGTTGAACACAACGCGAGTGACTTCGGTGTCCTTTTTAATTGCGCGGCGTTTGCGCAATGTTTCCTCTAAGTGCCAGCTGATTGCCTCCCCCTCGCGATCAGGGTCGGTGGCAAGGATCAGGGCGTTGTCGTCTTTCAGGGCATCTGCAATCGCTTTGACGTGTTTTTTACTGTCGTTTCCAACTTCCCAGGTCATTGCGAAATTATCATCAGGATTAACCGAGCCATCTTTGGGCGGCAGATCACGCACGTGTCCATATGAGGCCAGAACCGTATATTCCGATCCCAAGTATTTGTTAATTGTCTTTGCCTTAGCAGGGGATTCAACAACAACAACGGGCATAAAATATCCTTTCGACTCGCGCATGGTGCCATGGCGGCGGAACATGGTCGTGTTCAAAGGGCTTTGTCAATGCACGTTTAATGACCTTTGTGATCTTTGTGCTCATTCCCGCTCAGGCTGACCATTCCACCAGACTGTCTTTCTATTTGGCCCTCAATCTCTAGATCGACAAGGGCAGGAGCAATTTGTGCAGCCGATGCTTTGAGGTCACGGATCAATTGATCCTCTGCTAACGGGGAGGGGGACAGTCGTGCAAGAATGCGTTGGTGCAACTTGGCGGTTTCACGCAAACCACGGTTGGGAAGCGGTTTTGGCGTGTCATGTGTAATGTCAGTTTGCTGGGGGAATTTTGGTAGTGCTTCAATTATGTCCTCGGCATTTCGGACCAATGTCGCACCATCGCGGATCAAAATGTTGCAACCTGATGCACGCGCATCAAACGGATGGCCAGGCACGGCATAAACATCGCGCCCCTGATCCAGCGCGGTTTTGGCGGTGATCAAACTGCCTGATTTGGCGGCCGCTTCGATCACAACTATTGCCTGTGACAATCCTGATATCAACCGATTGCGCACGGGAAAATGACGCGCTTGGGGTTGGATGCCCATGGGTTGTTCGGAAATCAGCAGACCATTTTCCCGAATTTGCCGCGTCAATTGCGCGTTTTCAGCGGGGTAAATAACATCCACCCCACCGCCTAGCGCAGCAATCGTTCTCGTACCAATCGATGCGGCATGCGCAGCGGTATCGACATCACGCGCTGGGTCCGAACAAATCACATACCCCTGGTTCCCCAATGTGGTGGCCAAAAAGCGCGACATACGGGTTCCAAGGGATGAGGCATTGCGCGCCCTGACAAGGCCAAGAGTCGGGCGATGTAATAGTGTGGCATCCCCCGCCGCCCAAAACAAAGGGGGTGCATCGTTTAGATCATTGAATGCGGCGGGATAGGCAGGCGTGCCTTGAAAAATAAACTGCGCGCCTGCTTTGTGACTGCGACGCATTTCGGTGATGGCGTGTTCTTTGCTATTAGGTAAATAATTATCAACACCAGCGGCGCGGGTAACTTCGGGCAAATGCTCTACTGCGCTTTGTGCCGTGCCATGCTCTTTTAGTAATCTGTAAAACGTGCTGATCCCCACCCTGCGAGAGCGCAAGAGACGAAGCCACGCTAATCTGTCCTCTTCCTTGAGTAGTGGTGTTAGGGGGTGAGCGGAAGAATTAGTTTGAACAGCCATCTTTGCTCCGTCGTCTTGCGGAAACAGCAATAGCGCAGATTTGATTGTCGCAGGATTAACGCGCGCCGCCAGACCCGCCAACAGTTAGTCCACCAATCAAAACAGACGGCTGTCCAACCCCAACAGGAACCCATTGCCCCGATTTTCCGCATGTTCCCATGCCAGGGTCCAATTCCATATCATTTCCAAGGCCGCGGATATGTTTTAATGCGGTAGCGCCATCCCCGATCAGAGTTGCCCCCTTAATCGGTGCGCCGACCTGACCATTTTGAACGCGGTAGGCTTCGGTGCAGGAAAAGACGAATTTCCCGCTGGTAATATCTACCTGACCGCCGCCAAAGCCCACAGCGTAAATCCCATCCTTAAGATCAGACAGCAATTCGGCGGGGGTTGCATTGCCGCCTTCCATAATGGTGTTGGTCATGCGCGGCATAGGGGCATGCGCATAACTTTGGCGGCGTCCGTTCCCTGTGGGGTCAACCCCCATCAAACGTGCATTTTGACGGTCCTGCATAAATCCAACCAAAATACCGTCCTCGATCAAAACATTGCGCGAACTTGGCGTGCCTTCATCATCAATGGTGATTGATCCACGTCGATTTGGCAGGGTGCCGTCGTCAACAACGGTTACACCCTTGGCCGCAACTTGTTGCCCCAATAAACCTGCAAATGCGCTGGTGCCTTTGCGGTTAAAGTCACCTTCTAATCCGTGACCCACCGCTTCGTGCAATAGGATGCCTGGCCAACCTGGCCCTAATACAATATCCATCACACCTGCGGGGGCATCTTCAGCGCTTAGGTTCACGGTCGCGATGCGCAAGGCCTCTTGGGCTGTGGCTTTCCATTTGTCTGGGGTGATCAACTCGGATAACGCATATCGTCCACCGCTCCCTGCTGATCCGCTTTCGCGACGACCGTCCTGTTCCACAATTACCGAAATATTAAGACGTGTCAGTGGACGCACATCGCCCCACATCTCATCTTCGGGGCGCAGAATCATGATCTCTTGTAGGTTGGTTGCAATCGAGGCTGAGACTTGAACGACGCGTTTATCTGATGTGCGCAAATAATCGTCGATTTCCTTAAGCAGATCGACTTTGGCCGAAAATGTAATTTCCTCGGTTGGATCAAAACTGTCATAGAGTGCGCGATTGCTGCGGCTGGGGGCGTCTGCCAAGCGTGCTTCGCCCTGTCCAGCTGCCAAGCCGACAGTGTCTGATGCTCGTTTCAGCGCGGCTCCGGTCATTTCGGTGGAATGCGCATATCCCGTGACTTTGCCGCGAACGGCCCGCAACCCAAATCCTTCGCTGGCGTCAAAATTGGCAGACTTTAGTCGACTATCGTCCAACATCAAATTCTCGGACCGGCGGCGTTCGATGAATAATTCACCATCATCCGCACCCGCGCAGGTGTTTTTCAGAATTTTTAAGGCCTCAATTCGATCAAAATACTGTTCGAATGGATTGAAATCTGTGTCTGACATGCGCCGATCCTCATTATATTCGTCATTTTGAAGATAAAAATTCAATTAGCGTCCGTTTGACGCAAGCTTAAATCTTTATTTCTGTGAATAAATATGGTTTTACGCGTGGTGAATACAACGGGATTCCTTTCAAAGTTCGGCTTTGAGGGCCGTTTTAGTTGGAATAATTGAAACCGATCAGGGTGTAAAATGCGACTGAAATCACTTGTTACTGGCCTAGCGGCTATGTTTGCGGCGGCCCCTGCGATTGCGCAGGAAGGTTTGCAAATCATCGGAGTTCCCACTGACAAAGGTCTTGGCTTCCAGCCAGCAGCGACAGAATTGGCGCGCGACCTTCAGTGGTTGGATGGTATGATTCTTTGGATCATCACAGCAATCTCAATCTTTGTGGTTGCGCTATTGGGGATCGTTATCGTGCGCTACAATCGTCGCGCCAACCCAGAGCCAGCGTCATTCACACACAATACACCAATCGAAGTATTGTGGACCGTTGGCCCGATCTTGATCCTATTGTTCATCGGATCGTTCTCTCTTCCAGTGCTGTTTAAACAGCAGGAAATTCCAGAAGGCGAAGTGAACATCAAAGTGACAGGGTATCAGTGGTACTGGGGTTATGAGTACACAGATCACGATTTCGCATTCGACAGCTATATGATTGGTCAACCAGCGACAGTTGGTAACTATGTTCTAACCGACGAAGTTGAAGCGGCCTTGGTTGAAGCGGGTTATTCACGCAACGAATTCCTACTGGCAACAGACACAGCCGTGGTTGTTCCAGTAAACAAAACTGTTGTTATGACCGTGACTGCAGCGGATGTTATCCACTCATGGACAATCCCAGCGTTCGGCGTAAAGCAGGACGGCGTTCCAGGACGTTTGGCGCAGCTTTGGTTCAAGGCTGAAAAGGAAGGCGTATACTTTGGTCAGTGTTCTGAACTATGCGGCAAAGACCACGCATACATGCCAATCACAGTCAAAGTCGTAAGCGAAGAAGCCTACGAAAACTGGCTGAAAGGTGCAAAAGAAGAGTATGCAGGCGCACCTGCTTCATATGCAGTAGCATCTAACTAAGAGACCCTATTCCCCAAGCGCCGGTTGGTGGTTGGGGATCTGTTTGTGTAACGGATAAAGCGACCGAAATGAGCGACGCAAGCCTACATAATGTGACCTACGAAAACGAAGCGCAGTTTGGCGATTATTTCGCATTGCTGAAACCGCGCGTCATGACGTTGGTGGTGTTCACCGCCTTTGTTGGGTTGTTGGCGGCCCCTGTTTCGGTCCATCCATTTGTCGGATTTACCGCGATTTTGTTCATCGCGCTGGGCGGTGGTGCCTCGGGTGCATTGAACATGTGGTATGACGCCGATATCGACGCAGTAATGCGTCGCACGAAGAAACGCCCAATCCCTGCAGGAAAAGTCACCGCGGATGAGGCCAAAGCATTTGGCATCGCGCTTTCTGGCATCTCGGTTGTGATGCTGGGGCTTGCCACCAATTGGTATGCGGCAGGTTTGTTGGCGTTTACGATTTTCTTCTATGTTGTGATCTACACAATGTGGCTTAAGCGTTGGACCCCGCAAAACATCGTCATCGGTGGTGCGGCGGGCGCATTTCCTCCGATGATCGGATGGTTGGCGGCAACGGGTAGCATGTCTATCGAAGCGGTGTTGATGTTTACATTGATCTTTATGTGGACGCCCCCGCATTTCTGGGCATTGGCCCTGTTTATGCGCAACGACTATGACGATGCAGAAGTGCCGATGTTAACGGTGACACATGGACGTCGCGCGACACGCAATCACATTTTGGGCTACACAGTTTTGTTGGCCGTCTTGGCGATTGCCACTGGGTTCACATCAATTGGTGGTATCTTTTATCTAACAGTCGCGATTGTGTTGAATGCGCAGTTCCTATGGGGCGCGATCAAAATTTGGCGCCGTAACGAAGACGCATCAGAGGCCGACAATTTCGTGGTTGAACGCAAATTCTTTAAGCTTTCACTATTGTATCTATTTGCGCATTTCGGTGCGATCCTGTTTGAGGCTGGATTGACCCGCTATGGAATTGAGGTACTGTAATGAACTTCCCAAAAGAACATGAACTGCATCGACGCCGCAAGGGCCGTAACCTTGGCCTTGGGCTTGTGTTGGTTGCATTTGTTGCGATTGTTTTCGGCCTTACTGTCGTTAAAGTATCTGGCGATATTTCAGGTGCTATCGCGGGCGAGGTCGGACGATGAGCGCGATTGATCCCAAGAAAAAGACAGCATTGCAGGCCCTGACGCTTGTAGTTGTCATGGGTGCGCTGGCATGGGCATCTGTGCCGTTTTATGACTGGTTCTGCCGTGTGACTGGATTTGGTGGTGTCACAAACACGGCCGAGGCGGGATCCGATGTGGTTTTGGATCGCACAATTAAAGTACGTTTTGATGCATCGCTTGAACGCGACATGCCATGGGAATTCAAACCCATGCAACGTCAAATGGAAATCAAAATTGGTGAAACGGGTTTGGCGTTTTATGAGGCCTATAACCCACATGATCGCCCGATCGCTGGATCAGCGTCCTATAATGTAACCCCCTACGAAGCGGGTGCATTTTTCACGAAAATTGACTGTTTCTGCTTTGAAGAGCAGGTTTTGCAACCCGGCGAACGTGTGCAAATGCCTGTAACCTTCTTCGTGGACCCGGAACTGGTAGACGACCGTGATGCGAAATATACAAAAGTTATCACATTGTCGTACACCTTTTATGAAATCGATCTGCCCGAAGAGACAGCGCTTGTTTCACCGGATACAGATGAACTAACGAAACTTAACTAAACCTTCCGACGAGGGATCAAAATGGCGCATGTAAAAAATCACGACTATCACATTCTAAACCCATCGCTCTGGCCACTGCTGGGCGCTGTTGCTGCATTTGTAATGCTTTTTGGCGCAACAGTTGCGATGAAAGGCGAAACAACGATCCTAGGCGGAATGATTACCATTTCTGGTCCTTGGATGGGGCTTATCGGCTTTGTTGGCGTTCTTTATGTCATGTTCGGTTGGTGGGCTGACACAGTGACCGAAAACAAAGTGGGCGATCACACGCCCGTTGTTTTGATTGGCCTGCGATATGGTTTCATCCTGTTCATCATGTCAGAGGTTATGTTCTTCTCTGCATGGTTCTGGTCATTCTTTAAACACGCGATGTACCCAATGGGCGAAATGAGCCCGATGGTGGATGGCGTTTGGCCACCTGTTGGCATCGAAACATTTGATCCATGGCACCTACCATTGATCAACACATTGATCCTATTATGTTCAGGTGCTGCGGCAACATGGGCGCACCACGCGATCGCACACGAAGGCAACCGCAAGGACATGATCAATGGTTTGGCAATTGCTGTTGCACTTGGTCTAATCTTCACAGTGTTCCAGGCGTATGAATATCAGCACGCAGCCTTTGGTTTCTCTGGAAACATTTATGGTGCGAACTTCTTTATGGCGACTGGTTTCCACGGCTTCCACGTGATTGTTGGTACGATCTTCTTGTTCATCTGTATGCTACGTGCAATGCGCGGTCACTTTAGTCCAGAACAACACTTGGGCTTTGAAGCGGCGGCATGGTACTGGCACTTTGTTGACGTTGTATGGTTGTTCTTATTCGCAGCAGTCTACGTCTGGGGCGGCTAATCGACCAACATGTTACGCATGTAAATTATGAATGAAAGCGCGCGAAGTCCAACTTCGCGCGTTTCCTACTTGGGGGACAGTGGTGCGGCGCACAATTTTTATTCTGATTATCGGACTGGCAGGGATTGCAGTTTTGCTATCGCTAGGGACATGGCAGGTTCAACGCCTGGCTTGGAAAGAGGGTATTTTGGCCGATATTGATGCGAAAATTTCGGGTACTCCAACCACACTTCCCCCTTCGCCAAGTGAAGAGGCGCACAAATACCTACCTGTCGAAGTTTCAGGACGTTTCTTTGAAACCCGTATTCGTGTGCTGGTAAGCCAGAAATTGATTGGTGCAGGATATCGTATCATTCAACCGTTTCAGACTGCAGATCGTGTCATTCTAGTTGATCGTGGGTTTGTTGAAATTGACCAAATCGAGGATCTGCGAAATGACACGGCGACGGTTCTGGGCAATTTACATTGGCCGGATGAGGTGGATGAATATACCCCTGAACCTGACCTAACGCGGGACATATGGTTTGCACGCGACGTTCCAGCGCTGGCAAAGGCATTAAACACTGATCCTGTCCTGGTGATTGCGCGCGAAATTACCCCCAGCAGTGAAAAAGTTTCGCCGATCCCTATTTCCAGCAGTGGTATTCCCAACGATCATCTGCAATATGCAATTACATGGTTTTCGCTTGCCGCTGTTTGGGCAGGGATGAGCGGCCTTTTCCTATTTGGGACACGCAGAAGAAAGAGTTAAGAGACATGAAATATATCTCAACCCGCGGCAATGCACCGATCCTTAGCTTCGAAGAAGCGATGCTCACGGGCTTGGCACGTGATGGAGGGCTGTATGTACCGAAAACTGTGCCAACTCTTTCTCATGCCGATATCGCTGCGATGGCGGGCAAATCCTATGAAGAGATTGCGTTTCAGGTCATGCGCCCCTTTGTTGGGGATACCTTCACAGATGCGGAATTCACGGACATCATTGCCAAGGCTTATGCAAACTTTGGCCATTCTGCGCGCGCGCCCATGGTTCAGTTGGATAACAACCATTTCTTGTTGGAACTTTTTCACGGTCCAACCCTTGCGTTCAAAGATTTCGCAATGCAGTTGATCGGTCAGTTGTTTCAGGTGGCGCTAAATCGTCGAGGGGATCGTGTCACCATCGTGGGCGCAACCAGTGGCGATACAGGCAGCGCCGCGATTGAGGCGTTTCGCGGTTTGGATGCGGTAGATGTGTTCATCCTTTACCCACACGGGCGCGTGTCAGAGGTACAGCGCCGCCAAATGACAACGCCGACGGAATCCAATGTGCATGCCTTGGCCGTTGGTGGCACCTTTGATGACTGCCAATCTTGCCTAAAGGATATGTTCAACGATTTTGAATTCCGCGATGGTGTGAAACTGGCAGGTGTGAATTCGATCAACTGGGCGCGTGTTTTGGCGCAGGTTGTTTACTATTTCTCATCTGCAGTTCAACTCGGCGCGCCACATCGCAAGATCAGCTTTACCGTGCCAACAGGCAACTTTGGGGACATCTTCGCGGGCTATATTGCCAAACGCATGGGGCTTCCGATTGATCGTTTGGTTGTGGCCACAAACCAAAACGATATTTTGCATCGCTGCCTGAGCACAGGTGAATACCGTATGGGTGATGTGATCCCATCCATCAGCCCGTCGATGGATATTCAGATTAGTTCAAATTTTGAACGCGCTATGTTCGATGCCTATGATCGGGATGGAGCCGCCATTGCTAACGTGATGAATGAATTGAAAACCAACGGCGGCTTTGCTCTGTCGCAGGGTGTTATGGATGTATTGCGCGAACACTTTGAAAGTGGCCGCGTAAGCGAGGCAGAAACATCCGCCGAAATCACCCACAGTCTGGCCGCGCATGCAGAGCTTTTGTGTCCACACAGTGCAATCGGAACGCAGGTTGCGGATCGCCTGCGCGATACGAATACGCCCATGATCACATTGGCCACGGCGCATCCTGCGAAATTCCCTGACGCGGTCGAGGCTGCAACAGGCATTCGCCCCCCTTTACCCCCGCGCATGTCCGGCCTATTTGAGCGGGACGAACGCGTGACCCGCGTTGACAACAACCTTGATGCGCTAAAAGCCATTGTAAAAGATCGGATCGCAAATTGAGCATTCAGCACCACACATTGCCCAATGGGTTGCAAATCGTAACTGAGCATATGCCAGCGCTTGAATCCGTGGCACTTGGGGTTTGGGTGATGGCCGGAGGGCGCAACGAAACACAATCCCAAACGGGGATTGCGCACTTTCTGGAACATATGGCATTCAAAGGCACCAGCACACGCAGCGCTGTAAACATTGCCGAAGCGATTGAGGATGTGGGTGGATATATCAACGCCTATACCTCGCGTGAGGCAACAGCCTATTACCTTCGCTTGTTGCGCCAAGATGTGCGTTTAGGCGTCGATATTCTGGCCGATATATTGCGCAACTCTGTCTATGACCCGCGCGAGGTCGAGGTTGAGCGCGGCGTGATCCTTCAAGAGATTGGCCAAACCTTGGATACCCCTGATGACATCATTTTTGATTGGCTTCAGGAAACCGCATATCCCCAACAATCTTTGGGGCGATCAATCCTTGGTCCATCTGATAATGTCGCGCGTTTTGATCGGGATGATTTGATCCAATTTGTGTCGGCACATTACTCACCCGATCGCATGGTTTTTGCCGCCGCAGGTGGGATTGATCACGAGGAACTCTTCCAATTACTGTCCGATGCATTTGGTGATTTGCCCGTCATTCCCGCAAACCAAACGGAAGGCAATGCCCAATTCCACGGCGGCGAATTGCGCCGCGAAAAGGAATTAGAACAGGCGCATTTCACGCTCGCACTTGAGGGGCCAAGTTATCGCGATGACGATATTTATACGGCACAGATTTACTCAATCGCGCTTGGGGGCGGGATGTCATCGCGCCTGTTCCAGGAGGTGCGTGAAAAACGCGGACTGTGTTACACGATCTTTGCCCAAGCTGGCGCCTATAGCGATACAGGCATGACCACGATTTACGCAGGTACATCGGATGCGCAAATTGGGGAATTGGCCAACATCACAATTGATGAGCTAAAGCGCGCGGCAGACACACTAAGCCAAGCAGAGCTGGACCGCGCGCGCGCGCAAATGAAAGCGGGTCTTTTGATGGGGCTAGAAAGCGCATCAAACCGTGCCGAACGTTTGGCCCGTATGGTTCAGATTTGGGGTAAGATTCCTAACCTAGAGGAAACAGTGGCCCGCATCGACGCAGTCAATTTGGACAAACTGCGCACCTATGCGCAATCGGTTGCAAGCAGTGCCAAGATGGCAACCGCCCTATATGGCCCAATCGCGGCCGCACCTGATTTATCTGCACTTGAGGCGCGACGAGCAGCATAATGTTTTTCTTTAAGCGCAAAGTATGGATCGACACCGAACGTTTATACCTGCGCGCGCCTGCTCAAACCGACTATCGTCAATGGTCTGAATTGCGCTATGCCTCAAAGGAATTTTTGACCCCTTGGGAACCCACATGGTCGCCTGATCATTTATCGCGTAAAGCGTTTTCAAATCGGGTCTATTGGTCACAGAAAAATATCAATGGCGGCACGGCCATTCCACTGTTCATGTTCCGCCGTGAAGATGACAAATTGGTGGGGGCGATCACCTTGGATAATATCCGCCACGGCCCTGCGCAAACGGGGACGATGGGATATTGGATTGGCCACCCCTATGCGCGCCATGGATACATGACAGAAGCCCTGCGCGCGATGGTCCACTATGCCTTTAGCACAATGGACCTGAGCAGAGTTGAAAGCGCCTGTTTACCCGAAAACGTTGCATCGCGCGGGGTTTTGGAAAAATGTGGCTACAAATATGAAGGTGTCGCACAGGCCTATATCCAAATTAATGGTCGTTGGCGGACCCACGTCCTATATGCAGCCTTACGCGCGGATCGGCGTGGGCGAACAACAGTGGGCATGGCATGAATACCTATTTACCAGCGGATCAAAACTTCTTCGCGATTGCGTCAGATGCAGGATTGTCGCATGTTCTTTTCCCCGTAGAGCCGGGCTATGTCGAAGAACCCCGTGGCCGCTGGAAGGGGCAGGCGGAATATGTCGCGCGTCCCAAATCGACCGAGGATGTGAGCGCCCTTGTCAAACTGTGCCACACCCACCGTGTGGCGATTATTCCTTATGGCGGTGGAACCGGATTGGTGGGTGGGCAGCTTGCCGAAACAGGGGCGGTTTCCCTGATCTTATCCCTTGAAAAGATGACGAAAATTCGCGCCGTTTTTCCCGAAGAAAACGTGATGATCGTGGATGCGGGTGTCATATTGGCTGATATCCAACAGGCGGCCGAAGATGTGGATCGCCTGTTCCCACTGTCTTTGGCTTCGGGCGGCAGCGCGCGCATTGGCGGGTGTCTTGCCACGAACGCAGGGGGTGTGAATGTCCTGCGCTATGGCAACACACGGGATCTGTGTTTGGGCCTAGAAGTTGTCATGGCCGACGGCGCAATTTGGAACGGATTGGGACGTCTGCGCAAGGATAATACAGGCTATGACCTGCGCCATCTCATGATCGGATCCGAAGGAACATTGGGCATTATCACAGGTGCATCGCTAAAACTTGCGCCGCGCCCGCGGGATGTGGGTGTGGCCCTGTTCACCATACCTGATCCAACTGCGGCCCTGTCCCTTTTGGCATTGACACGCAATGAGGTGGGCGAGGCAGTGTCGGCCTTTGAATTGATGTCGAAAATGGGGTTCGATTTCCTGTCCGAAACCATGCCAGATGTACGCCAAGTGATTGAAGCTAAACCAGAATGGATGGTTTTAATCGAACTGGGCATGGGCGGTGCACAATCCGCATCAGACGCCCTTGAACGCCTGTTTGAATTGGGACATGAGGCTGGCTTGGTCAGTGATGGGGTCATCGCGCAATCCACGCAGCAGGCGCAGGATATATGGACGATCCGCGAAACCATTCCAGAGGCCAACCGCCGCATCGGATCGATCAGCAGCCATGATATTTCACTGCCCCTTTCGATGATCCCAGAGTTCATAAAGGTGGCCCCAAACCATTTGGAAAAATTGTGTGATATGCGCATCAATTGCTTTGGTCATTTGGGGGATGGGAACCTGCATTATAACGTCTTTCCACCCAAAGGACAGGATAAGAAAGAGTTCTGGAACCTGCGGGATGAAATCAAACGCACAGTGCATGATTTGGTCGTTTCGATGGGGGGATCGCACAGTGCGGAACATGGGATTGGCCGCCTAAAGGTGGATGATTTGGAACGCTATAGCGATCCTGCGAAACTGTCCGCACTTCACGCGATTAAGGGCGCGCTTGATCCCCAAAACATCCTAAATCCCGGGTCTGTATTGCGTCGGTAATACGTCGGTATCACGTCGGTGCGCAACGCGCGATGGGATATGGATGTGTTAGAGAGAGGGTGGTTGTCATCCGTCAAAGTATTTCTTGTGAGAATACCGATATCGAATAGCCCGCATCACGAGACATGTGAATGTTCATAGACTATTCCCGAGCCGACCTCGGGAGGTGCGAAAGCGCCTCCCTGGGGGGAGGTCGGCGCTTTGCCAATCTGGCGATTGGCTTGGAATAAGATTGGTTTTTGGGCTTCGGTGCTTCGGCCCTGTTCACCGTCCACGGGCGTGTGCTTAATCGTTGGTGTGAAAACTCAATGATACCTGCATATTCTATTAATGCACCGAATTCACCAATCCCTTGGCCTTACGCCGCAAGTGGCGTCCATAGATGATGCGGGCGACGATGTGTTCGTATCCCCAATCCAAAATCTGATTCAATCCAGGAATACGCGCTACCCGCGCCATAAACCGATAGCGTGGCATTTGATCCCATAGGACCAAAAACGCCGCAAGGCCGACATAGATTTTGCCATCATGCATCACATGCAACAGGCGCGTTGCACGATCTTCATCAACGCCCCATTCCGACAAATCCGTTTTGTTCAAATCCACAATTTCAATGGGTAAATCCCGCGCCTTGGCATAGGCGTCGTAATGGCACATTTCGGAATTGCAGACGGGACAATCAGCGTTATAGAGGGCGCGTGTTTTCATGGCGGTATCTCCTATTACTCAGCATATGTAATAGGTCGGGCCAAAATGTCATTGGGACTTGCGCAAATGTCGCAGTTGGATTTATTGCGCAGGCGCCAAACGTCCCCACAGGTCATATTCACCTGCTTCATCCACCTCAACCGTGACAATATCACCGACATTCAGATCCTGATGTCCTTCGTCAATGAATAGGTTGCCGTCAATTTCAGGGGCATCTGCCATGGTACGACATGTGGCGGCGTCTTGGTCCACCTCATCCACAATCACATCCAGTGTGCGACCAACCTTGGCCTGTAGCTTGGCTTCTGAAATCGCTTGGGCCTTGGTCATGAACCGTTCCCAGCGCTCTTGTTTCACGGCATCTGGAACGTGATCGGGCAAATCATTTGATCGCGCGCCATCAACATTTTCATACTGAAAACACCCGACGCGATCCAACTGCGCCTCATCCAGCCAATCGAGCAGCGTTTCAAATTCCGCCTCAGTTTCGCCGGGATACCCCACGATGAATGTCGAACGTAATGTGATATCGGGGCAGGCCGACCGCCATGCTGCGATTTCATCCAGTGTTTTGGCCGCCGCTGCGGGGCGGGCCATACGGCGTAGTGTATCGGGATGGGCGTGTTGAAACGGAATATCCAAATAGGGCAGGATGATCCCATTTGCCATCAACGGGATCAGATCGCGCACATGTGGATAGGGGTAAACATAGTGCAACCGCACCCAGGCCCCCAATGATCCCAGATCACGGGCCAAATCGGTGATATGCGCACGGTGATCACGTTCGGTTGCGTATTTGATATCGACCCCATAGGCAGATGTGTCCTGCGAAATCACCAGCAATTCGCGCACACCATTTTCAACCAATTTTTCCGCCTCGCGGATGATTGCGTGGGCAGGGCGGCTTTGTAATTTGCCGCGCATATCGGGGATGATGCAGAATTTGCATTTGTGATTACAGCCCTCTGAGATCTTCAGATAGCTGTAGTGGCGCGGGGTTAATTTCACGCCGCTTGCGGGCAACAAATCGACAAAGGGGTCTGGATTTGGCGGCACCGCGGCATGGACCGCATCCAGTACCTGTTCATATTGATGGGGGCCAGTGACGGCCAGAACCTTGGGGTGGTGGCCCGTGATATATTCGGGCTCTGCCCCCAAACATCCCGTCACAATCACCCGTCCGTTTTCATTTAATGCCTCGCCAATGGCCTCAAGGCTTTCGGCTTTGGCGCTGTCCAAAAAACCGCATGTGTTCACGATGACCGCATCCGCGCCTGAATAGTCGGGGGATACGCCGTATCCTTCTGCACGCAGTCGGGTCAAAATACGTTCGCTGTCCACCAATGCCTTGGGGCAGCCCAATGACACCATCCCGATGGTGGGTTGGTTTGCGCTGCGGCTTTTGGCAACTTTTGCGTTTGCCAGATCGGGGCGGAGGTTTGGTGGATTTGTGCTCATGGCTTCTCTTACCCTGCGCAAGACTAACTGGAAAGAGCACATTCCAGCAGAATTTGGCCGAAAACGGGTGGCTCGTTTGGTTTTGGTACCAATTTTCCAGCGCTGGGTTTACCTGATCTACAAGGATGAGGGAAATGGATGCGTATTGTTAAATGGGGTTTTGGCGGCTTAGCCGCGGTTGTTGTGATGCTGGGATTGGCATGGTTCATGGTGCCCAAGGATCGGATCATCAACTTTGCACTGGATCAGGTTGAGGCGAAAACAGGGCGTGACATAAGCGTTGGAGGTGACGCAGAGCTGAAAATTTTCCCGAATTTGGTTGTGGTTGCCAATCAGGTTAGTGTTGCGAATGCCGATTGGTCCGATCGCGGGGCAATGATGTCCGCGGACCGTTTGGATGTTTCGGTATCTATGGCGTCGCTTTTTGGCGGGGACATTGTGATTTCCCGTTTGTCATTGATCCGCCCTGACATCCTGTTGGAACGCAATGAAAGCGGGCAGGTGAACTGGGTTTTTGAATCGGATCAACCCCAGATGCGCGATGCGAGACAGACAGATACCGACGCAGATCAAACGGCAGCTACGGATGGTGCGGATGTCCCACTGATCAAAATCCCGATTGCCGAGATTGTTGACGGGCAAGTCCGCTATAGTGATCGCGTGACTGGCCAGGACATCACTGTGCGTGAAATTTCAGCTGAATTACGCATGCCATCGCTGGATCAACCCGTGACCTTTGCAGGGGCGCTGACCTATGGTGCGCGGCCCATTACGCTGGCGGCCAGCGCTGAGTTGCGAGAGGGTTTTGGAAATACCACGCCCATCCCATTTGGTGCAGAGGTTACCGTGTCCGATGGCGGTGCATTGTCGATCAATGGAACCGCGACCACGCTGGGCAATGTCGCGGGCGATTTGTTTCTGGACCTATCAAGCACGCAGTATTTTTTGTCTGCCTTTGATGTGTCTGTTTCTGGCCTGACCAAAAACCTTGGGGCTGCGGTGCAAGCGTCGACAAAGCTTACTTTGGATGGTGATGCGTTGTCCTTGAGCGATATGGTTGCGCAATTGGGGGCCAATCGTCTGTCTGGGCGTGTGTCAGCTGAATTCTCTGATATCCCCTACGTGTCCGGTGCGCTGAATGTTGGAACACTTGATCTGCGCCGCGTGGATAGGGCTTCGTCAAAATCGGGTGGCGGGAATGGCACATCAACGGCTGCGGCAACGGGTTGGTCGCAAGACCCACTGGACCTTAGGACCTTGGGATTGGTGAATGCTGATCTGGGCGTGACTGGGGATGCCTTGATCACAGATACACTGCGGATTGATGGGTTTTCAGGACAAATGCGGATAGAAAATGCGCGTGCTGTCTTTACGCTAAATGAACTCAACGCCTATCGCGGAGCGGGGGCGGGCGAATTCGTTTTGGACGCACGAAATGGTCTATCCACCGCAATCAGGTTCCAAGGCAATGCCGTGGACCTCAGCCCGTTGATGTCTGATATGCTGGACGTAAATAGTATTGAGGGACGCGCAAATGTGATCCTTGATCTATTGGGCGTTGGATCCTCTGTCGATGGGATCATGAAATCGCTTAGCGGAACGGCTGGGTTCAATGTGGACAGCGGGCGTTGGACGGGCATGGATTTGGACCGTCTTTTGCGATCAAGCGATACAACACCCGGAACAACCCTGTTTGACAATTTATCTGCCTCATCCACACTGAAAAATGGGGTGGCGTCGAACGATGACCTGATCTTTAGCCTTCCGTCTTTTGAAACGCGCGGTGCGGGACAGATTGATATTGGCAATCGCAATTTGGACTATACGCTGACGCCGAACGCAAAATCTGCACGTGCGGGCGAAGGACTGGCAATCCCTTTGCGCATTCATGGATCGTGGGAGGCCCCGAAATTCCAACCCGATTTGAACGCCGCTGTGAGTCTAAACTTTGCCGAAGAAAAAGAAGCACTTGAAGCCAAGGCGAAAGAGCGGATCGAGGAGGAAAAGCAAAAGCTGGAAGAGCGCGCAAAAGAGGCGCTGGGGGATGCCCTGCCTGATGCGAAAAACGTGGAAGATGCCCTGAAAAAAGAATTGGAAAAGGGCGCTGCGGGTGGTTTGTTAAAACTGCTGGGGAACAATTAAACCCCCGTTCAATTCCGCTGAATTGCCGCACCGCCATCACATTTTGGTCCCAATCCACCCCTAGCTTATCTGTCAATGGACGAAAAGTTAGGACGATTCTATGGTTAGATGGGCAAAAAAGGATTGAGCGTCTTACGCGGCGCAATGATGGCAGTATGACAATTGAATTTTTCATCTTGTTCCCCGTTTTGATGATTATTTTCGTCTCCTTCCTTGGATGTTCGATGGCCTTTGTGCGTCAATCCATGATTTTGAACCACGTTAATCAGGTTGCGCGCGCCTATTCGGTTGGGTTTTTCGCTGAGGAGGCCGCAGCCGAACAAGAGATCGTTCAATATTCAGGATATTTCGTCGATGAAGGACGTTCCTGAAAGCACGTTGGGATATGGGTCGGCGGATGTAGAAGATCGTCTGGGATATGTCGTAAACCGTTCATTCTTGTCGTCGCTAAGTATTGATTTTCTGATGTTAAGTTGATTGTCTCTGCGTCAATGGACAAAGGAGACGGCTATGCGCTTTTCCGCGCTTCGCATTCTGAAAGAGGGTTTGACTGGCAACAAGGGGTGGAGTGCGCACTGGCGTGATCCTGATCCCAAGGATGAATATGATGTTGTCATTGTTGGCGGTGGGGGCCATGGCCTGTCCACGGCGTTTTATCTGGCCAAGGAACACGGCGTCATAAATGTGGCCGTTCTAGAGCGCGGATATATCGGCGGCGGGAACGTTGGGCGCAATACCACGATTGTGCGGGCAAACTATGGCCTGCCTGGGAATTCCGAATTTTATTCACATTCATTGAAACTCTGGGAACAGTTAGAGGGTGAGTTGAACTACAACGTGATGCATTCGCAACGCGGTATCATCAACCTGTTCCATTCCGATGGTCAACGCGATGCCTTTGCCCGTCGTGGCAACGCTATGGTGAACCAAGGGGATGATGCGATCCTGATGAACCGCGATCAGGTGCGCGACATGATCCCCTATCTGAATTTTGACAGCCTGCGTTTCCCTATTTACGGCGGTCTATATCACCCACGCGGGGGGACGGCACGACATGATGCAGTGGCCTGGGGATTTGCACGCGGTGCCGATCAGCGCGGTGTTGATTTGATCCAAAATTGCGAGGTCACAGGCATCAACATTGAAAACGGCAAGGTGCGCGGTGTAGAAACCAATCGTGGCACAATTCGCGCGAAAAAAATCGCCCTGGCCACCGCAGGCCGTTCAAGCCAGACAGCGGCGATGGCGGGCATGCGCCTGCCGATTGAAAGCCATGTTTTGCAGGCCTTTGTGACCGAGGGGATCAAGCCCGTCATCGATCACGTCATTTCATTCGGGATGGGCCATTTTTACATCAGCCAATCGGATAAGGGCGGTTTGGTTTTTGGTGGTGACATTGATTTCTATGCCTCCTACGCATCGCGCGGCAACCTACCCATGATGGAACACGTCATGGAGGCGGGGATGAGTCTGATGCCTATGATCGGCAAGGCGAAGGTTTTGCGCTCTTGGGGCGGTATCATGGATATGTCACCCGATGGATCGCCGATCATTGATAAAACAGATATTGATGGGCTCTATCTAAACTGCGGCTGGTGTTATGGCGGGTTTAAGGCCGTGCCTGGTTCGGGCTTTAGCTATGCGCATTTGATTGCAACAGATCGTCATCATGAACCTGCGGCGCGCTTCCGTTTGGATCGGTTCCAAACGGGATATGGTTTGATGGACGAAGAGGCCACTGGGTCTCAGCACAACTTACACTAGGAGCGGATAATGCGTATTCCTTGTCCCATTTGTGGGGAACGTGACAGACGTGAGTTTTATTATCAGGGCGATGCACTGGCCCTGCATCGCCCTGATCCTGATGCAGGGGATGCGGCGTGGAATGATTATATTCACAACCGTGACAACCCCGCGGGCGTCATACGCGATTTGTGGCATCACGAAGCAGGCTGTTCACATTGGTTGGTCGTGACACGCAATACCGTCACCCACGAAGTTTTGGGCGCAGAGCTTGCATGCAAAGTAAAAGGAGAGCAGGGATGAGGCTTTCTGATTATGGACAAATTGATCGCGGCAATGCCGTCAGCTTTCGCTTTGATGGGAAAACCTATGGTGGTTTTCAGGGCGATACACTGGCCTCAGCGCTTTTGGCCAATGACGTGCGCATGGTGGCGCGGTCTTTCAAATATCACCGTCCCCGCGGTATCCTAAGCGCGGGGAGTGAAGAGCCAAATGCAATTGTTACCGTTGGTTCAGGCGTGTATCAGGACCCCAATGTGCGCGCAACGGTTCAGGAAATCTACAATGGTTTTGAGGCCAATTCCCAAAACCGTTGGCCCAGCCTGAAACATGACCTGCTCTCGGTAAATGACCTGATAGCGCCGTTCTTGTCAGCGGGTTTTTATTATAAAACATTCATGTGGCCGCGGGCGTTTTGGGAAAAGCTATACGAACCCGTCATTCGCCGCGCCGCAGGTTTGGGTGCGCTCAGTGAAAAACCGAATGAGGATACGTATGAACGCGCATTCGCACATTGCGATGTTTTGGCGATTGGTGCGGGTCCGGCGGGATTATGGGCCGCCTATCAATTGGCGCAAACGGGATTGGACGTGATCCTTGCGGATGAAGATTTCCACATGGGTGGCCGCCTGAATAGCGAAGCGGATCATATCGGCGCCAAACCAGCCGCGGATTGGGCAGCCGATATGGTTGCGCAATTGGATCAAATGGAAAATGTGCGCCTGATGACACGCACAACTGTGACTGGTGCCTATGACGGCGGTACCTATGGCGCGGTTGAACGTGTGTCCCATCACATGAATGATCGCGGCGGGGATCGTCCATTGGAAACCTTTTGGCGTATTCATGCGAAACGCGCGGTATTGGCGGCGGGTGCGCTGGAACGCACCATTGGTTTTTCAAACAACGACCGCCCTGGGATTATGCAGGCAGGTGCGGTGCGCAGCTATTTGCACCGCTATGGTGTTGCGACTGGGAAACGTGTTGTGGTCTTTGGCAATAACGACAACGCCTTTCGCACGGCACATGATTTGTCTGCTGCGGGGGTTGAGGTTGCGGCCTATGTGGATCCGCGTACAGATGCGGCGATTGACGGGGATTTCCCAATTTATCGTGGGGCGTATGTGAGGGACACCAAAGGGCGGCTGGGCCTTTCATCGGTTCAGATCACGGATGGTGGACGCACCCATAATATTGCCGCGGATTGCTTAGCGGTTTCTGGCGGATGGAACCCAACGGTTCACATGACATGTCACATGAACGGTCGCCCAACATGGGATGAAACTATTGCCAGCTTTGTCCCGACTGCGGGGTCTATTCCCGGGATGTCCGTGGTGGGGTCGGCAGCGGGCCATATGTCGACGTCCGCCTGTTTTGAAAGCGCGCAGGATATTGCCGCGCGTGTTGCAAGTGATTTGGGTAAAACCACACCTGCAGATCCGCTACCAACTGCGGAACATGCGGCATATGCGATTGAACCGCTATGGGCCGTTCCGGGCAAGGCGCGGGCGTGGTTGGATTATCAAAACGATGTCACTGTGAAGGATATCAAACAGGCGGCCCAAGAAAACTTCCGCTCTGTCGAACATATGAAACGCTACACCACCCAAGGGATGGCGACAGATCAGGGCAAAAATTCCAACGTGGCGGCGCTGGCCCTGCTGGCAGATGCGACGGGGCGGGGTATTCCCGAAACGGGAACCACCACATTCCGTCCTCCCTATTCTCCCGTTGCAATTGCCGCCATGGGGGGCGAGGCACGCGGCACAGGCTTTGCGCCCGAACGCCTTACCACATCGCACGCCGTTGCCAAACATATGGCGGCCCCGATGATCGAAGCGGGCCTGTGGTATCGCCCAAGCTATTTCCCAGAACATGGGGAAACCACATGGCGTCAATCCTGTGATCGTGAGGTCATTATGGTGCGTGAAAATGTTGGTGTCTGTGATGTATCGACCTTGGGCAAAATCGACATCCAGGGCAAGGATGCGGCCAAACTTTTAGATTTCATCTATACCAATATGTTCAGCACGTTAAAGGTTGGGCGCGTACGTTATGGCCTGATGCTGCGCGAAGATGGGCATGTGATGGATGATGGCACAACTGCAAGGTTGGGCGAAAACCACTATGTCATGACAACCACAACTGCCGCTTCAGGATTGGTGATGCGGCATTTGGAGTTCGTCACCCAATGTTTGCACCCCGATTGGGACGTAAGTTTCATTTCCGTCACCGAACAGTGGGCTCAATTCGCCGTTGCAGGTCCCAAGGCGCGTGATTTGCTGAGCAATTTTGTTGAGGATGACATCAGCAATGATGCCTTTGGATTTATGCAATGCGGGGCAATGGACGTTATGGGTGTTCCGGGGCGTTTGTTCCGCATCTCCTTCAGCGGTGAAATGGGTTACGAGGTTGCCGTTCCTGCGCGTTATGGCGAAAGCCTGTTTAGATTGCTGGTGGCCAAGGCCAAGGAATTGGGCGGTGGTGCCTATGGGATGGAGGCATTGAACGTGCTGCGCATCGAAAAGGGGTTCATCACGCACGCCGAAATTCATGGGCGCACCACAGCATTTGACATTGGGATGGAACGCATGATCAGCGCGAAAAAGGACTGTATCGGAAAAACCGCGGCGGCCCGTCCGGGAATGGTTGATCCAGATCGTGAACGTTTGGTTGGATTAAAACCTGTTGGTACAGTCAAACAACTGACCGCTGGGGCGCATTTGTTTAATGAGGGCGACGCTGCCACACGTGTGAACGATCAGGGCTATATCACATCGGTTGGATATTCCCCCACATTGGGGCATTTCATGGGGCTTGCGTTCCTGCGCAATGGTCCAAATCGTATTGGCGAACTTGTGAAAATGGTCGATCACCTGCGCGGTGTTGAGGCCGTATGCGAGGTGATTGATCCCGTCGCCTTTGATCCAGTGGGAGGACGCCTTCGTGCTTAAACTCGTTGCAAAATCTCCGGCCGAGGGCCTGGTTCCAATCTCTGTCGGAACAATGGAGCTGAGTGAAGTTGTTCCTGCTGCAATCACATCCATCGCCTGTTATAAGGGCCAAGCGGATACTCTTTCTGCAGCACTGAAAGAGCATTACGGCATGGCGCTGCCCAAAACGGGGCAGGCGACAGGGCGCGCGGGTGCACGAGCGATGTGGGCGGGGCCGTCGGTGTTTTTGGTGGGTCCAGAACCACATGCAGACCTATCAAACCACGCCGCAATCGTCGACCAAAGCGACAGTTGGTGTGTTTTGAACCTGAAAGGCGCTGATGTCGAAGCGGTCCTTGCCCGCCTAAGCAGTGTGGACATGCGTTCAAAGGCGATGAAAAAGGGACAGGTGGTGCGTTCCCAACTGCAACATATGAATGCGATTTACCACCGCGTGAGTGACGATAGTTTTGACATCTATGCGTTCCGCTCCATGGCAAAAACCATGGTGCATGATATTGATCGCGCCATGCGATATATTGCGACGCGGGCATAGGTTCCCCTCAACAAAAATGATCGCGCGCTGACGCGCGATCGGCGCAATGGTGAAAAATCCGTTTATCCCCCTAGACTTCGCACCGCGCGCCCCTCATATTTTCGCAATGAGCCTGCCACCCGGATTCCTTGATGAACTGCGCACACGTGTGCCTATATCCCAAGTTGTTGGGCGCAAGGTGTCATGGGACATGCGCAAATCCAATCAGGGCAAGGGCGATTATTGGGCACCCTGTCCGTTTCATCAGGAAAAAACCGCCTCATTCCACGTGCAGGACGCCAAGGGGTTTTATTATTGCTTTGGCTGTCAGGCCAAAGGAGATGCCATTGGGTTTATCAAAGAAACCGAAAACGTTGGGTTCATGGAGGCGGTTGAAATCCTAGCCGCCGAAGCGGGAATGTGTGTTCCAAAACCCGATCCCAAAATGGTGGAAAAGGCGGATCGGCGCAAAGAACTATCCGATGTCATGGATGAAGCGGTGCGTTGGTTTCAGATGTCCCTGAAAACGGGCGCTGCAGCAGATGCGCGGGCCTATCTGGATCGTCGTGGATTAAATGGCGAGGCGTTGCAGCAATTTGAAATTGGCTTTGCCCCGAATGATCGTGCGGGCGTGAAATCTGCGCTGATGGGGCGCGGAATTTCCGAACAGCAGTTGGTGGATACGGGACTGATCATCAAACCCGATGATGGTGGGACCAGTTATGATCGGTTCCGTGGTCGCATTATGTTTCCCATTCGCGATGCACGCGGACGCTGCGTGGCCTTTGGCGGTCGCGCGATGGATCCAAATGCACGGGCAAAATATCTGAACTCACCCGAAACCATTTTGTTTGATAAGGGGCGCAGCCTTTATAATCACGGGCCTGCACGTTCGGCCGTGGGGCGGGGTCAGCCCCTGATTGTTGCCGAAGGGTACATGGACGTGATCGCGTTGGTGCGCGCTGGGTTTGAAGGGGCGGTTGCGCCATTGGGCACCGCGATTACCGAAAATCAACTGGCGATGATGTGGCAAATTACACCGGAACCGATCATCGCGCTGGATGGGGATAAGGCGGGATTGCGGGCGGCCTATCGTTTGATTGATTTGGCGATGCCGCTGCTACAAACGGGCCGCGCATTGCGGTTTGCCCTGATGCCAGAAGGGCAGGACCCCGATGATCTGTTGCGCGCCAAAGGGGCAGGTGCCGTGCAATCCATCTTGGACAACGCGATGCCATTGGTTGAATTGCTGTGGCGGCGTGAAACCGAGGGCCAAACCTTTGACAGCCCCGATCGCAAGGCCGCGTTGGATAAACGGTTGCGCGGGTCGACCAGCCAAATTCAGGATCAAAACCTGCGTTCGCACTATGACCAAGCGATCAAAGATTTGCGTTGGGATTTTTTCCGTGCTGCGCGATCCTTTAAATCTGGGAGCACACGCAATGTTCTCCAAACAGCGGGTGCATCGACCAAGGGGTCTGTCTTGGCCGCAGGCGAAGGGGACGTGGCACAATACCTGCGCGAGGCGGTGATTTTGGCCACCCTTATTCGGTTTCCAGAATTGGTCTACGAATATTTGGATGAACTGGCGATGTTGGATTTTGAACATGGGGATCATCCCTCGATGTTGCGGATTTTGATGCGCCACTGTCAGGATATGGACTTTGATCCATCTGTGGTCCTGTCTGAAAATTTGGGGGCCGATCCACTTGAAAAATTCATGACCCTTGGCCACCTACAGGTGGTGCCATGCTTGCGTCGGTCGGGCGATATTGAAATGGCGCGTCTGACATTGAAAGAGGAATTGGGTAAATTGGGCGCCCATCGCGGGTTGGAAGCCGAACTTCAGGAAAGTTCGCAAATCCCCGAAGATGGCCTAGATGCGTGGGTACTGCACCGTTTGGCACAGGCGGCAGACGCCGCAAATCGCGCACAACGCGCGGACCAAGACGATCAAACGCAATATGACGTCGCGGACAATGGTGCACGAATCAGCCGTGATGAACGCAATAAATTGGACGACCTGATCGGGGCAATCCGATTTCAAAAAACAAAAAAATGATGAATTGGTAAAGATTCGTCAAAGAAATAGGGCTAAGAGGGTGTCCGAATCATGACAAATCGTTAATGATTCTATAAACCGAATCGCTCTGCCCAAGTTAGGAGACCTATATGGCCGCTTCTGAGAACGAAGATCGCAAAACGGATGATCAGGAAACAGAAGTTTCCCTTGATATGAGCCAAGCGCAAATTAAGCGTATGATCGCCGAGGCGCGTGAACGGGGTTACATCACATACGATCAGCTGAACACTGTTTTGCCACCGGATCAGGTGTCTTCTGAACAGATCGAGGATGTGATGTCGATGCTGTCAGAAATGGGCATCAACATTATCGAAGACGATGAAGTCGAGGACGAAGACCGCGGCCCAACTGATTTGGTCGCAACAGGCACCAAGGATGTTGCTGTTTCCACGGGCGAAACAGAAAAGCTGGATCGCACCGATGACCCCGTGCGCATGTACTTGCGCGAAATGGGATCTGTTGAACTGCTCAGCCGTGAGGGCGAGATTGCCATTGCCAAGCGGATCGAGGCCGGGCGCAATACAATGATCCTGGGCCTGTGCGAAAGCCCATTGACCTTCCAAGCGATCACCATCTGGCGCGAAGAATTGTTGAACGAAGACATTTTGTTGCGCGACGTGATCGACCTTGAAGCGACATTTGGCGATCAAATGGACGAAGATGGCGTTGAACGAGTGATTGGCAGCACAGGTGCAGCACCCGCCGCGGCCAACAAAACAGATGAACCCGAATACGACGCAGACGGCAATCCGATTGCAAAAGACGATGATGATGATGACGATGAACAGTCAAACATGTCACTGGCCGCAATGGAAGCAGCGCTAAAACCCAAGGTTTTGGAAACGCTGGAACGCATCGCCATTGATTATGAGCGTTTGTCTGAAATGCAAGACATCCGGATTTCCGCGACCTTGAATGAAGGTGCTGCGATGACGGATAAAGAAGAAGAGACATATCAAGCACTGCGCTCTGAAATTGTAGATTTGGTGAATGAATTGCACCTGCACAACAATCGGATCGAGGCGTTGATTGATCAGCTTTACGGTATCAACCGTCGGATCATGCAAATCGACAGTGCCATGGTGAAATTGGCCGACCAAGCGCGCATCAACCGCCGCGAGTTTATCGAAGAATACCGTGGACGCGAATTGGACCCCAGCTGGCTGGATGATATGGCTGAGAAATCTGGTCGTGGCTGGCAGATGTTTATCGAACGCTCGCGCGAAAAGGCCGAGGATTTACGCTCTGACATGGCGCAAGTGGGTCAGTATGTGGGTTTGGACATTTCTGAATTCCGCCGTATCGTATCCCAAGTGCAAAAGGGTGAGAAAGAAGCGCGTCAGGCCAAGAAAGAAATGGTCGAGGCGAACCTGCGTCTTGTTATCTCGATTGCCAAAAAATACACCAACCGCGGTCTACAGTTCTTGGATTTGATCCAAGAGGGGAACATCGGTCTGATGAAGGCGGTCGATAAATTTGAATATCGCCGCGGCTATAAATTCTCGACCTATGCGACATGGTGGATCCGTCAGGCAATCACACGTTCGATCGCGGATCAGGCGCGCACAATTCGTATTCCTGTGCATATGATCGAAACGATCAACAAATTGGTCCGCACAGGGCGTCAGATGTTGCACGAAATTGGTCGTGAGCCGACACCAGAGGAGTTGGCAGAAAAGCTGCAAATGCCGCTGGAAAAAGTGCGCAAGGTTATGAAAATCGCGAAAGAGCCAATTTCGCTGGAAACACCGATTGGCGACGAAGAAGATAGCCAATTGGGAGATTTCATCGAGGATAAGAATGCAATACTGCCATTGGATAGCGCCATCCAAGAAAACCTGAAAGAAACCACGACGCGGGTTTTGTCATCGCTGACTCCGCGCGAAGAACGCGTTTTGCGTATGCGTTTCGGGATTGGCATGAACACCGACCACACGTTGGAAGAGGTGGGGCAACAGTTCAGCGTAACACGCGAACGTATCCGCCAGATTGAGGCGAAAGCGCTGCGCAAGCTGAAACACCCCAGCAGGTCGCGCAAATTGCGATCCTTCCTGGACCAATAAATTTATACGGGGCATCCAAGTTTGGGTGCCCTTTTTTCATGATTGCAAACAATTATGCAGACCACCTTTACAATCCAAACCATTGGTCAGGGTCTCTGTGAATTTACGGATCAGGTGGCGTCGTGGGTGCGGGGTTCTGGGGTCCTGACCCTTTTCATCCAGCACACGTCAGCCAGCATTCTGGTTCAGGAAAACGCAGACACCCAAGGTGCGTACCGATTTACCGAACGACTTTAGCAGGCTGGTTCCACCTGCAAATGATCCCACGATCCGCTACCTCACCCACCGCTATTAAGGGGATGATGATATGCCTGCGCATATTAAGTCAGCGATGTTACCCGTCTCCATTCAGATTCCTGTGATTGAGGGGCGGTTGGCATTGGGGACATAGCAGGGAATATATTTATTTGAACACCGTGATGCACGGCAACACCGTCGCGTGATCGCAACCCTTGGCTAGGTTGTCAGTCTGAACCTGTTTCTAAATCTAGCGGCTGAAATTCGGGTCTACCCAAACCCTAGCGGATATCCTATAGTGCCTGTGGATAAGGTTATCTAATGACCCCTCTTTGGTGTCAAAACGTATATAGATTACGAAAGGTGCAGGCATGCGTTGTCCGTTTTGTGGGAATATCGACACTCAGGTCAAGGATTCACGTCCAGCTGAGGATCACGTTTCAATTCGGCGTCGTCGATTTTGTTCTGCTTGCGGGGGGCGTTTCACCACCTATGAACGCGTGCAATTGCGCGACTTGGTCGTTATCAAATCCAATGGCCGTCGCGAAGATTTTGAACGCGAGAAATTAGAGCGCTCTATTCGCATTGCGCTCCAAAAACGTCCTGTTGAACATGAACGCATGGAACAGATGATTTCCGGGATTGTGCGCCGTTTGGAAAGCATGGGTGACACCGATATTCAGTCCAAAATGATCGGCGAAATCGTGATGGAGGCCTTGGCCCGAATTGATACGGTCGCCTATGTGCGCTTTGCCTCTGTGTATAAAAATTTCCAAGAGGCGGATGATTTCGACAAATTCGTTTCGGAACTTCGTCCAAAAACAGCAGAAGAAGAATAGTTGATGTCCCACGAACGGTTTATGGCGCACGCGCTTGCCCTTGGGCGGCGTGGGCTTGGGCGCGTGTGGCCCAATCCCGCTGTGGGATGCGTGATTGTTCAAGACGGTCGAATTGTTGGGCGCGGGTTTACGCGACCGGGCGGGCGCCCCCATGCGGAAACAATGGCACTGGCGCAGGCGGGGGATGCGGCACGCGGTGCAACGGTTTACGTCACATTGGAACCCTGTTCGCATCATGGGCACACCCCGCCTTGTGCGCAGGCCCTTATCGATGCGGGTGTCGCACATGTGGTCGGCGCCATTCAGGACAGTGATCCACGTGTGAATGGCGCAGGGTTTGCCATGCTACACTCCGCAGGGATCAAGGTCACAACGGGTGTTTGTGCCGAAATGGCGACAGAGGATCACGTGGGATTTTTCGCAAAAACCACCCTTGGGCGTCCATTCCTGACGCTAAAGCTTGCCAATAGTTTTGATGGACGGATCGCCACGGCCAGCGGAGATAGCCAGTGGATCACAGGCCCACAGGCGCGGCGATTGGTGCACGGCATGCGGGCCAATCATGACGCGGTTTTGGTTGGGGCAGGCACAGCGCGTGCGGATGATCCCATGTTGACCGTGCGTGGAATGGGCGTATCACATCAACCCGTTCGCATTATCATGTCCCGCAAGTTGGATTTGCCAACCGACAGCGCCCTTGCAAATTCGACTCAAGACGCGCCGCTGTGGCTGTGCCACAGTGATGAGGCGCCAGTTGATCGCATCTACGCATGGCAAGATCGCGGGGCAACCTTGATCGAATGCGCCGTTGAAAACGGGCGGATTGCGATATTTGATTTGATGAAGAAAATGGCCGAGCGCGGTTTGACAAGGATCTTTTGTGAAGGGGGCGGAACACTGGCAGCATCCCTTTTGTTAGCTGACGTCGTGGACCATTTGGTTGGGTTTCAGTCAGGTGTCGTCATCGGCGCCGAAGGGCAACCCGCGATTGGTGCACTGGGATTTGGCAAGCTGTCCGAGGCGCCTGAATACGAGCTCAAATCATTACAAACTGTTGGGGGTGATATCCTTCATACGTGGTCGAAAGTGCACAAATAAATCAAATGCTAACAGCGGATATCAATGTCTGTCCTCTTGATCGAAGGTTTTCTTTGATGCAAATCTCTATTACATATACGTGATCTTTATGTTGTGTATACATAATTAAATTTTGGCGGCTTTTCGAAAAGATCGGGTTGTGAATTTGGCTAGCATTGCGTTGAACGAAGATGATCAAGGAAAATTATATCCACTATTTGTTTTAATAATTTTACAAGGCGTGATTTCTGCTTCTAGCATGGTGGTAGAAATCGTGGCTGGTAGAATGATTGCTCCATATGTGGGAATGAGTTTGTATACATGGACCGCAATCATCGCAGTAGTTCTTGCCGGGTTTTCAATTGGAAATTGGATTGGCGGTAAAATAGCTACGTCAAAAATTACGACTGCACTTAGAGTTTCGGGCGGAGTTATGATGTTCGCCGCGATGTCCACCGCGTGCGCAGGATTGATGCTTAGACTTTTGGCTACTCCCATTATTTCAAATACATCCGAACCTTTGGTAGCAATTTCACTCATAACCATGGGCGCTTTCTTTCTTCCATCTGTTTTTGCTGGAATACCTGCACCAATTTTGACAGTAGCTGCTATGCGCGGTCGCGATAATTCAGAATATGCGCTGGGTTCAATGTATGCTGTGGGTGCATTTGGTGCGATAATTGGAACTGTAGCCGCTGGTTTTCTACTTATTCCACATTTTGGCTCAACCTCTACACTGATTTTAGTATCAGTTGTTTACATCGCCTCTAGTAGTCTGTGTTTTTGGCTGGGTAAGGGGCAAATGCATCAATTAGTCGTAACTTTGCCGAGTGCTGCTATATTGTTTTTGACTAGTCTGTATGTACTTGATCAACCCCAGATTTGTGATCATGAAAGTGAGTACTTTTGTATTCGTGTAGTAGATTTGGACCCCTTACGACCAAGTGAAACAAAATTGATGGTGATTGATCATCTTGCACATGGGATAAGCAATTTGAAAAACCCACGTGTCATGTACACACCTCACGCGGCGTTGTTAGATGGTTTGGCGAGGGAAAGAATGAAAGCAAAAAGCACCTTCAATTCTTTTCACATTGGTGGAGGAACTTACTCTATACCAAGAGCGTGGTATGATCGAGGGTTTAGTGACATCACTGTCGCTGAAATTGATCCCGTAGTCACCGAAGTTGCAACAGAAAATTTTTGGCTGAATAGGGAAGCGATACGTATCGAGCATGAAGATGCGCGTTTGTTGCTTCAGCGGGAAAACATAAAATATGATGTGATAATTGGTGATGCGTTCACTGATATAGCGGTGCCTGAACACCTTATAACCGTCGAATTTTTTGACTTAGTAAGTCAAAGATTGACGACAGATGGTGTTTTCTTGATGAATTTCATGGATAATGTCGAGCGATTAGATGCGTTTTCTGCTGTCGTTGTTAGTCTTCAATCGGTCTTTAAAAATGTTGAAGTTTGGACAGAGGCGAGTTCACCGCAAAAAGGCGAACGTAGAGTCTTTGTATTTTTGGCATCCAACAAAAAAAGTGATTTCAATTCAATCCGATTAAGAGTTCCGCAAGACACTCGATTTAGTGTATTGGATGACACATTCATAACTTCAATAATTGAGCGCAAAAGCCCAAAGCTATTAACAGATGATCATGCGCCACTTGCTTATCTGATGGGATTTGATCCTATCTTGAATTAAGCGAAGATGTATGTCTATCGTCTGGTCAGCGTTCGGTTTCATCACCTACAGAATCTACGTATCGACAATATTATATTTACCAAAACAGAACTGCTTGATTTTACCTTAGTTACACTAGGTGATCTAGACATTGGCCACTGATGATGGCACACATTCAGTTATTTACCGCGTAGGTCGACTAATTACCAAAGGAGAGTTGGGTAAACATGTTTACTGGTATTATCACAGATGTTGGCGTTGTCGTCGAAACCGAACAACGCGGTGATTTGCGCGCGCGGATCAAAACGGCCTATGACACATCTGGAATTGATATTGGTGCATCGATTGCCTGCGATGGTGTGTGTCTGACGGCCATTGATTTGGGTCCAGATTGGTTTGATGTTGACATCAGTGCCGAAACGCTATCAAAAACCAACATTGGTGATGCAGATGGCTGGCCTGTTGGGAAACGTGTGAATCTAGAACGCGCGTTAAAAGTGGGCGACGAATTGGGCGGACATATCGTTTCAGGTCACGTCGATGGGGTCGCGGAACTGATTGAAATGCGCGACGAAGGCGACAGCACCCGTTTGGTGATTAATGCACCAGATGCCCTTGCACGTTTTATCGCGCCCAAAGGGTCAGTTGCCTTAAATGGCACATCATTGACAGTAAATGATGTGGATACACAGACATTTGGGATTAACCTGGTTCCGCACACAAAAACGGTTACCACATGGGGCGACGTGCAGGTTGGCGATGCGATTAACCTAGAGATTGATACGCTAGCTCGATATGTTGCACGTTTGGCAGATTATCAGGGTTAAGCGTGCACAAAACCTTCGATCAACTGTTTTAGGCCAATGCGTGCCCCCAAAAAGATCGCCGCAAAAGTCACAGGTCCAGAATAGGCAAGAAGACTAAAGGCGGTGATGCCTTGGCCGACAGAACAGCCAAAGGCCAAAATTGCGCCAACGCCCATGATGGCCGCGCCGATTATCTGACGGCGCAATTCTCGGGGGTCTTCACAGGCCTCCCAACGGAAATGGCCCTTTACCATTGATCCCAAAAATGCACCTGCCAGCACGCCTGCAACCGATCCAATAGCGAAATTTAATCCCAACGCGCTGCCATTCATGGCATAGATGATGGTGTCGCCCACAGGGGCAACAAAGGTATGCGAGCGGATGTCGGGGCTGGCAAAGCCATTGTCGGCAATCCATTGCGTTCCTGCCCAGCCGCTGGCGATTGCAATGCCAACGACGATTGACCAAAAAATGGCCTTGTGTTCACGGTGAAAATCATCGCCCACGAAAGTGATAACCGTGATAATGACAGCAATCGTCATGCCAATTACAGGCGCGCTGACGGGCAGGCTATCCGCCAATAAATACGCAATGCTCGGCACCGCCTGATCCGTGATTTCGTTGACGGGAAAGATCATGACGCGAACCGTGGCAAGGGGGCCTGACATCACTATGAAGGCAGAGATACCCGCCACCAAAACAATGACAAAGGAACGCAAATCGCCCCCACCCAAACGTGCAAGCGCGCCGTAACCGCAATTTCCACTCAGGGCCATGCCATATCCAAACATGACACCACCGATGATCGAATAAAGAGGATTCCAGTACATTGTCAGATAACCAGTGCGTGTTGGATCAAACAAATCCGTACCCATCATTGCAAAGACCGCGAACATCGCAACACCGATGCTTAGACCCCACATCCGTAGACGCGTCTGACTGTTGGCATATAGATAATCTTCGATTGCACCCAATGTGCAAAAGCGACCCATGCGCGCGGCGAGTCCCAGAAGTATTCCTCCCGTTCCGCCGATTAGCGCAGCCATTTGACCTTCGTTTAGAAGTTCAAACATGACCAATATCCCTATTTTTTTTATTTAGCCTATGATGATCAGAATCGCTGAGTCAACAAATACGGGTTGTATTAGGTGTTTACGTCTTTGCAGAATAGGTCGTAAACCACTTCCAAAACACGTTTTGGTTTATCGTCAGCAAGGCGATAGTAGATCGTTTTGCCATCGCGACGTGGAATCACCAGTCCTTCTAGGCGCAGACGTGAAAGCTGCTGGGACACCGCCGCCTGACGCGCTGCGATTAAATCCTCAAGCTCGGTCACAGATTTTTCGCCCGAGACAAGGTGACACAAAATCATCAATCGACCTTCATGACTGATCGCTTTTAGGAAACCAGATGCCGTTGTGGCCTTGTTCACAATAGCGTCAATTTCGTCATCGGACATATCGTCCGTTAGAACTGGTAGTGTCATCACAACGGCCCTTTCTACTGCAAATATAAGAATATTTGCAATAAAAGCAATTCATGCTTTTGCGGTATAGAAATTAAAACGCGATGTCATCCTCGATTGCGTCGATGCCATTTTGGGCGCAAACCTCGTCCAACTTTGGGCCAGGGGCGCCCGAAACACCGATCCCTGCAACGATGCTTCCTTCGCCAGAATAAACCACCAAGCCCCCGCCAAGGGGGAGTGCGCGATCCAATAGGCGTATGGCAGATGCATCGCTTCCCGCTTTGGTTTGTTCTGCAAGCGCGCTTGTTGATGTGCGAAAACTAACCGCGGTCCATGCCTTGCGGCGGGATGTGTCATAAACGTGCAAACCCGCGTAGCGGTTTTTCAAATAGGCCTGTGGCTGACCAAAACGGTCAACAACCGTGACACCAACTTGATATCCACGTTCTTCGCAAGACACCATCGCCTGCTGCGCCATCGTCAATGCCAATTCTGGTGTTAATGTTTGAAAATCAACATATGTGTCCTCTGCCGCAGCGGTTGATGCAGCGATTGCAAAAATTGTCAGAAGTTTCTTCATCGACCTGTCACCTTAAATTCGGTTTCGCGTTCCAAAATCATTTCTAACACGCCCCAAAAAAAATCTTCGCTCATGTATCCTTCCATGCGCGTGATTTCACGCTCTCCGTTCGTAATGATGAAAGTGGGCGTGAATACCACAGCGGTGGCAATTTCAGGGGTACTATCAACGTTCGTGATGTCCACCATGCGAATCGGGGCGAACATCCCCACATCCGTTTTGGGGTAGATCGGACCAATTTCCTCTTTCCAGCGCTCGCAGTAATGGCATCCCTGCTGTTCGACCATGATTAATTCATACGCAGCGCTTGCCTGCGCTGTGGCGATCATGATCACGGCCATAGTAATTTGAATCAGTTTGCGCATCGGTTTTGCCTAATTGACGAAAGTATATTCATGAAACATAATATGTTCATACCACCTTTACAAGGAATCGAACTATGTTGGACGTATCATTTTGGAGTGCGTTTGTCGGCGGTCTGGTTGTTTTTTTCTCGCCCTGCATTCTGCCCATCGTCCCATTTTACCTAAGTTACATGGCGGGAACGGGTATAAATGTTCTGTCAGAAGATGGTGAATTGCCCCCCGGAATTCAGAGCAAAGCAATTTTATCATCCGTGATGTTTTCACTGGGTATTATTACGGTTTTTGTCTTGTTGGGGGCTGCTGCATTTTCTATTTCGCAGAGTTTCCGCACCTATCAGGATGAATTCAGATACGTCGCGGCTGCGATTATCTTGTTAATCGGTTTGCATTTCCTTGGCGTGATCCGCATCGGATTTCTGAACCGTCAATTTCAGGTGCAGGCAGGGGACACTAACAACATGTCCGTGATGGGATCCTATGTTGTTGGGCTTGCCTTCGCTGCGGGGTGGACGCCCTGTGTTGGTGGCGTTTTGACGGCCGTTGTAATGACCGCATCGTTTGAAGACACGGCCTATCAGGGCATCGGTTTGTTGTTCGTGTTTGGGTTGGGTTTGACGCTGCCATTCGTCATGGCCGCGTTCTTTATCAAACCGTTCCTAAGATTTGCGGGCAAGTTCCGGAGGTATCTCGGAGCCGTTGAAAAATTGATGGGACTGCTATTGGTGGGGTTTGCAATTTTGCTCATCACCAATTCGATCAATGGGATCGCCAACTGGATGATCGAAACATTTCCAGTTTTTTTAAACATTTAGGGAGGATTAAAATATGCGCTTTTTATTCACACTACTGACCGCTGTGTTTTTGGGCAACACGGCTGCGGCGGTGACTGTCGGGGATGATGGATTGCACATTCAACCTTGGATTCGTGACACCTTCAAAGATCTTCAAGAAGATTTGGATGAGGCGAACGCCGAGGGTAAGCGTCTTGCTATTATGTTTGAACAGCGTGGCTGCATTTATTGCAAAAAAATGCATGAAACAGTCTACACAGACCCTGAATTGGCTGGATACATAGATGACAATTTTTTCGTAGTTCGGCTGAACTTGCATGGCGACTTGGAAGTTGTCGACTTTGACGGCGATACCCTTAGTGAAAAAAAGACATCACGTAAGTGGGGGATTCTCTTCACCCCAAGCATAATATTCATGCCTGAGAGTGTGGAAGATGGACAATCTGCTATTCAAGCGTCCGTTGCCATGATGCCAGGGGCATTCTCCCGTGGTATGACCCTAGACATGTTCACATGGGTCAATGAAAAACTCTATGAGCTTGATTCTGATGAGGATTTTCAGCGTTATCACGCGCGCCGTATCAACGAACGACGGGCCGCGAAAGAATAAATCCATCTATAAAATTCAGAAATGTGAATTTGTTGTTGCATTGTGATGTATTTGTGAACTACGGTATACATCAACTATCGTAGTCGACAATATGATGGTCATGGGAGGAAATATGAAGCTAACAACGATAACATTCGTAGCAGGCGCAGCGATCGCGTCCATCGCTACAGGAGATACGGTCGCTCCAGGAGACGTTAAGTTTGACGATTATGGGGCTGTTGCTGCCTCGCTAACGGGCGTCGCAGGAGACCCGGCGAACGGGCGTAAGGTGTTCATGAACCGTAAAAAGGGTAACTGCCTTGCGTGTCATGTGAATGACGACATGAGTGAGCAGTCATTTCATGGTGAAGTAGGACCGGAACTTAATGGCGTCGGAGATCGCTGGGAAACAGCGGAATTGCGTGGGATTGTCGCCAACGCAAAGATGATGTTCGATGGAACGATTATGCCCGGGTTCTACAAAGATGCGGGCTTCAACCGAACACTGAAAAGTTTTGCTGGCAAGTCAATCTTGACGGCGCAAGAAGTGGAAGATGTCGTTGCGTACATCTCCACACTAAAAGAGTAATACGAGCTTCGTCTCGGGAGTAGGAGAGAAAGATGACTTTCACAAGACGTGAAACACTGGCAATCGGTGGGGCAACGCTAGCGGTCGCAACTTTGCCAGGAAAACTAATGGCTTCTACCTCTGACTTGATTGCAGGGGTGACTGGCGGCGCAGCGGCGTCGGCAGATGGTATCGAACTGACGGCACCAGAAATTGCGGAAAATGGGAACACAGTGCCCGTTGCGGTGAGCGCCCCAGGTGCTGTTGCTATTACAATGCTTGCTGGCGGAAATCCGACGCCTGGTGTTGCGAAGTTCACATTTGGACCTGGCTCAGCTGAGCAAAGCGCATCTACGCGCATCCGTCTAGCCGGGACACAAGATGTGATTGCGATCGCGGAAATGGCTGATGGTTCGTTTGCGGCAGTGCACAAAACAGTAAAAGTAACAATTGGCGGCTGTGGCGGCTAAGGTCTAGGAGATATAGAATGGCAAAAGGTGTAAAACCCCGCGTAAAAGTGCCCAAAAGCGCATCAGCTGGTGAGGCGATCACGATTAAGACCCTAATCAGTCACAAAATGGAAAGCGGCCGTCGTAAAGACGGAGATGGCAATACGATCCCTCGCTCCATTATCAACCGTTTCACATGCGCATTTAATGGTACGTCGATTTTAGATGTTACTCTTGAACCTGCGATCTCTACCAATCCTTACTTTCAGTTTGAGGCGGTAGTACCAGAGGCGGGAGAGTTCCATTTCACTTGGTACGATGATGATGGATCAGTGTACGAAACAAAAAAGGCTGTAAAGGTCGCATAAAAAGTCATTGCCCCTGCTCTAATGAGTAGGGGACGACTTTAGGGAGGAAAAAGAATGAAACTAAATTCTATTACTGCGATTGTTGCGGGACTTGTTGTTGCGTCAACAAGCGCGTTCGCTGGCGAAGATTCAGTGCTTTCGATTGATGGACAGGAGTTCATCACTCAGGCTGCTGCACCTGCACACATGGAGAACGTGGATACAATCTACTCAGGTTGGGTATTCCGCACAGATGAAACGCAAGCGCTAGAAATGGACGACTTTGACAATCCATCCTTCGTTTTCGTTGAGCAAGCTGAGGAATTGTTCGAGACAGTTGATGGTAGCGCTGGAAAAGCTTGTGTTTCATGCCATGAGTCGCCTGAAGTGTTTGCGGGTCTGCGTGCGAAGATGCCACGCGTGAACGATGCCGGAGAACTGGAGACTCTCCCAGAGCTTATCAATGGCTGTCGTACAGAACGCATGGGAGCTGAGGCTTGGAAATGGTCCGGTGGCCAAATGTCAGGAATGTTGGCATTGGTCGGTCTTCAATCGAGAGGTGACATAGTCGATGTCGCGATTGATGGTGCTGCTGCGCCATTTTTCGAGAAGGGCAAAGAGCTTTACTACACTCGCGTTGGACAGCTTGATATGTCGTGCGCGAATTGCCACGAAGATAACTACGGCAATATGATCCGAGCGGACCACTTGTCACAAGGCCAAATTAATGGGTTCCCGACATACCGCTTGAAGAATACTAAGCTCAACACGATCCACGGTCGTTTCAAGGGCTGCATGAAGAATATTCGTGCAACACCGTTCAAAGAAGGTGGTGAAGAGTTCAAAGCGCTTGAACTTTACGTCGCATCTCGTGCGAACGGTTTGATGGTCGAGACACCGTCAGTACGTAACTAATTGGATGACCCCGTGGCCTTGTGCTACGGGGTTTTCTTTAATCTAATTCATTCAAATATGCGCATATGTCGCATCGGATAGGAAAAACAACATGATCTCTCGTCGCGATTTTCTACAAGTCAGCATGGCTGCTTCTGCCCTTTATGGGGCGTCAGGATTTGGAAATTGGGGCCGTTTGGCCGCGCAGCAGCGTCTGACGCAGGATGATTTGTTGAATTTTGACACGTTTGGAAACGTGACACTTATCCATGTGACTGACATCCACGCGCAGATGAAGCCAATCTATTTCCGTGAACCCGAAATCAACCTTGGCGTTGGTGGTGCACGGGGGCAGATGCCGCACATCACAGGTGCAGATTTCCGTCGTGCCTATGGAATTTCTGATGGGTCTCCCTCTCATTATGCACTGACATATAACGACTTTTCTGCACTTGCAGGCACCTATGGCCGTGTCGGTGGCCTAGATCGTGTCGCAACAGTCATAGATGCGATCCGTGCGGATCGCCCTGATGCATTGTTGCTAGATGGCGGTGACACATGGCACGGGTCCTATACATGTTATCACACAGAAGGCCAAGATATGGTTAATGTGATGAATGCATTGAACCCCGATGCCATGACGTTCCACTGGGAATTCACATTGGGATCAGAACGCGTTCAAGAGATTGTTGAAAACCTCCCTTTTGCGGCTCTTGGACAAAACATTTTTGATGCTGAGTGGGACGAGCCAACTGATTTGTTCCCGCCCTATAAAATGTTCGAACGCGGCGGCACTAAGATTGCTGTGATCGGTCAGGCGTTCCCATATATGCCTATTGCTAACCCGGGATGGATGTTCCCAGAATACAGTTTCGGTATCCGAGATGAACGGATGCAAGAAATGGTGGACGAAGTCCGCGATATGGGCGCAGAAGTTGTTGTTGTTTTGTCGCACAACGGATTTGACGTAGACAAAAAAATGGCAAGCCGTGTGTCAGGCATTGACGTGATTTTGTCAGGTCACACGCATGATGCGTTGCCAGAACCTGTTTTGGTGAACGAAACGATCATCGTTGCATCGGGTTCAAATGGTAAATTCGTCAGCCGCGTTGATTTGGATGTCCGTGATGGGCGTATGATGGGGTTCAAGCATAAACTGATCCCAATTTTCTCTGATGTCATCACACCAGACGCACAAGTTGCAGCCTTGATTGATGAACAGCGCGCGCCCTACATCAATGAATTGACAGAGGTAATTGGCAAATCCGAAAGCCTGCTTTACCGCCGCGGAAACTTTAACGGCTCATGGGATGACCTGATCTGTCAGGCGCTGATCGAAGAACGTGAGGCGGATATTTCAATGTCGCCGGGCGTGCGCTGGGGACCATCGATCCTTCCAGGTCAGGATATCACTCGTGAAGATATCTGGAACGTCACATCCATGACATATGGCAAGGCGTATCGCACCGAGATGACAGGTGAATTTATTCACGTCATCCTAGAGGACGTGGCGGATAACTTGTTTAATGTTGATCCTTATTACCAACAGGGCGGCGATATGGTCCGTATTGGTGGCATGGGATATCGTATCGATATCAATCAGCCACAGGGCAGCCGCATTTCTGAACTCACCCTGCTGAAGACAGGGGAACGAATTGATCCTGCGAAAACCTATGTTGTTGCGGGATGGGCGTCTGTTAACGAAGGCACAGAAGGTCCACAAATCTGGGATGTTGTAGAAGATTACATCCGCAAACAGGGCACAGTATCTGTTGCCCCAAATAATAGCGTCAAGGTTGTTGGCGCGTAACAGTGCCATGATTTAATTTTAGTAGAGGAGCAAGTAGACGAATGACAGTCAGCTTCACAGATAAAAAGGCATCGCGCCGCCAGTTTTTGGCAGGTGCCGCTGCTGCGGGTGCAGGCACCGTTGCAGCATCGGCAGCGTCAGCAACAGGTGGGGATCCCCTAATCACAGAAATCCAAGAATGGGCACAGGTAACTGGCGACGGTGTTGATGCAACACCTTATGGCATGCCAATCCGTTTTGAAGGTGACGTTGTGCGTCGTAATGTTGAATGGCTCACGGCGGACACTATCAGTTCAATCAACTTTACACCGATCCACGCGCTAGACGGAACAATCACACCGCAGGGCTGTGCATTCGAACGTCACCACTCTGGTGCGATCGAGCTAGCAAAGGAAGACTATCGTTTGATGATCAACGGTCTTGTCGATCAGCCTTTGGTTTTCACATACGAAGATCTGGAACGTTTCCCACGCGAAAATCATGTGTATTTCTGCGAATGTGCGGCAAACACAGGTATGGAATGGGCGGGTGCGCAGTTGAACGGTGTTCAGTTCACGCATGGTATGATCCACAACATGGAATACACCGGTATCCCGCTACGCACGCTATTGAACGAAGCAGGCGTGAAAACAGAGGGTAAATGGGTATTTGTTGAGGGTGCAGATGCCTCTTCAAATGGACGCTCAATCCCAATGGACAAAGCGTTGGATGACGTATTGGTTGCATTCAAAGCAAATGGTGAAGCGCTGCGCAAAGAGCATGGCTATCCTGTGCGTTTGGTTGTCCCAGGTTGGGAAGGCAACATGTGGGTCAAATGGTTGCGCCGTGTCGAGGTCACAGAAGGCCCCGTTGACAGCCGCGAAGAAACATCAAAATACACTGATACGTTGGAAGATGGAACATCACGCCGCTACACATGGGCGATGGATGCGAAATCTGTTGTGACGTCGCCAAGTCCCCAATCCCCAATCCGCCATGGTAAAGGTCCACTGGTGATCACAGGGCTGGCATGGACAGGTAACGGCGCAATCACGCGTGTAGATGTGTCCATCGATGGTGGCAAAAACTGGCAAGAGGCCCGTTTGGCCAAGCCAGGCGAAAAAATGGCACTGACCCGTTTCTATTTGGATATCGAATGGGACGGCGGGGAAATGTTCCTACAATCTCGTGCGCACGATGACACAGGCTATGTGCAACCAACCAAAGATCAGCTGCGTGAAGTGCGCGGTCTGAACTCAATCTACCATAATAACTGTATCCAAACTTGGTGGGTCAAACCAAACGGCGAGGCAGAAAATGTCGAAATCTCTTAATTTATTCGCAGGAGCGGCATTTAGCGTCGCAACAGTCATGGTGGTTTCATACAACTATGCAGACCGCAACGTGGCCCCAATGCCAGAAAACCCAGCGATCGTGTCATTTGACGTCGATCCTGATTTCGCCTTGATTGCATCAGCACAGGCTGCTGGATCAGGAATGCGTGAGGGCAAGTTCAATCTTGGGCGTCCAGCACTGGATGTTGAAGTTGCAGCATGGGATTGGGATGTCAGCCCAGATGGCACTGGTTTGCCAGATGGCTCTGGCAATGCCTATGACGGTGAAGAACTGTTTGCGGAACATTGCGCGATCTGTCACGGCGATTTCGCTGAAGGTGTAGATAACTGGCCAAAACTCGCAGGTGGTATGGACACATTGGACCACGAAGATCCGCTAAAAACAGTGGGCTCTTACTGGCCGCACCTATCAACTGCGTTTGATTACGTGCGTCGTTCAATGCCATTTGGCAATGCAGGTAGCCTGACAGATGACGAAACATATGCGATCGTCGCCTATATCCTGTATTCAAACGATCTGATTGATGATGAGTTTGAGCTAAGCCGTGAAACATTCTTTGATGTTGAAATGCCAAACGCAAATGGCTTTATCATGGATGACCGTGCAGAAACAGAATACACAATTTTCACAACAGAAAATGCCTGTATGTCTGACTGTAAAGACAGCGTTGAAATCACAATGCGCGCGGCTATTTTGGACGTGACCCCAGAAGAAGAGGGCGCAGAACAAGCAGCAGCACCAGCAGCGGTTGAAGAAACCGTTCAGGTGGCTGTCGTCGAAGAAGTTGTTGAAGAAGCAGCACCAGCAGCATCTGCATTGGACGTTGAATTGGTAAAAGCGGGCGAAAAATCATTCAAGAAATGTAAAGCCTGCCACCAGGTTGGCGAAGGTGCAAAAAACAAATCTGGTCCACAGCTAAACGGTGTCGTTGGTCGTGCGATTGGTGGTTTGGATGACTTCAAATACTCGAAAAACATGGCCGCAATGGGTGCAGAGGGCGTTGTGTGGAACGACGAAACACTTGCTGCATTCCTTGCAAAACCAAAGGCCTATATCAAAGGTACAAAAATGTCTTTCTCTGGATTTAAAAAGGAAAAAGATATCGCAGCGACGATTGAATATCTGAAATCGTTTTCTGAATAATCTTTGATTATATCGTTTAGAAAGGGCGCTTTTAGGCGCCCTTTTTCATTTTAAGCGCAGTGTTTCGATGAATTTTGGAATATTCTCTTTAAAACGGAAAAACCCATGTGTGGCCTTGGGCCAGCATAGCGTGTCATAGGGCGCGCGAATTTCACAAGTTTGGATGCCTGCGGCAGACAATTGTGCCCTTATTTTATCCAGCGTTGTGCGCATTGGACCAATGGTTGGCGTTGGGACCACGATTTGTTCCAAATCTGCATTTTTGGCCCATGCGATCACATCATCGACCGTTGTGGTATCAGTAATGTTTGGTAAACGATCCGCATAACGTATCATGCATTCATTGCGGAGCCCATCAACGAAGCTTTGAACAGTGTCAGAAACATGCCACGGACTAACGCCCGTCAGGGACGGTATATAGGCTGCCGCATAGATGTTTTTGGGCGCTGCGGCCAGCAGATGGGTCAAATCAAAATCATCGTCATGCAAGAGGAACCCAGTACGTTTCGAGGAATCGATCACGCTTGGGATCGATAATGGCATCGGTTTGGGATGATCCGGATGCCCAAGGGGGCGCGCATAGGATGCAAGCCCTGTTGGGCGAAACCGGCCTTCTGTGAATTTTGCAATATTATCGGCACGCGCAAGATAGGTTTTCCCAGCGGTATGCATCCCGCATACCCATCGCCAGCTAAGGGTATTTGATGCGGGATCCCCGTCCAACAGGTGCCGCATGAAGAAATCAGCACCCAGTTCCCAAGGCAGTTCCAGAGTATGCACCCAAATCGAGGCAAACCACATCCGTGCGTGATTGTGCAAATACCCAGTTTCAACCAATTCCTTCGCCCAGTGGTCAAAACAGTCTATTCCTGTCGTTCCATAACACGCCGCCTCCCATTGCTGGCGCAGCCCGCCTTGGGACATGACATCATGCTTTGCCTGCGCCAGTGCTCCTTGGTAATTCGTCCAAACCGATGGGCGCAGTTCGAACCAGCCTTTCCAATAGGTGCGCCAAAACACCTCTTGGATAAATTTTTCTGCGGATTGGGGACTATGCGCGCCCAGCACGGATTTTAAAACCTCAACCTCGCTAATCGTACGACGGCGGATATAGGGGGAAAGTTGGGACACGGATTTATGCGCATCCGCACCGCGATCATAATTTCGCCCTTGGGCATATTTGATGCCAGCGGCGGGAATGAAGTCTTTTAATCGGCGCAAGCCGTCATCGCGTGATGGGTTGAAATACATAACAAATCCTAGGTTGGGTTGTGGAGATTTAGACCTAGGATGGTGTGTTTCAAGTGGGTTATTTCGCCCAGCCTTTGCGCATGTCGCGGGGCGCAAATCCGTATTTCGATTTAAACTGACGTGCCAAATGGGATGTGGAATTAAATCCCGTTGCCGCCGTAATTTGCGTGATGCTCATATCCGTTTCACTTAACAGCGCATGTGCACGTTCTAGTTTTAGCGTGTAGTAAAATTGCGTTGGGGATTGTGCTGTATATTTTTTGAACAATCGTTCCAATTGACGGCGCGAAATATCAAGTGTTGCGCATAACTCTAGCAGAGGCATTGGGTCTTCTACGGTTTGTTGCATCAACTGTATCGCGTGCAGCAGCTTGGGATTGCGCGTCCCAACCATGACAGACAGTGATGATCTTTGTGGCGCCTGTCGATCGTTGGATCGCTTGTGGATACACATATCCGCAACAACCAACGCCAGTTCGCTGCCATGATCCTCTTCTATCAGGGCCAGCATCATATCCGTTGCCGCATTGCCGCCACTGCAGGTGATCAATTGAGCATCATTTTCATAAAGATTTTCAGTTGGAACCAGATCAGGGAATGTTTCCACGAATGCAGGTTGGTTTTCCCAGTGCAACGTAAATCGTCGATCACGAATAACTCCCGCCTGCGCCAGTGCAAATGCGCCCGTGCAAATCCCACCCAGTTGAGTGCCCTGACGATCCTGTTGCCTGATCCATCCCAGCACCTCTTTTGATGCGGCACGAACGGGATCAATCCCTGAACAGACAAAGACGGAGGCCTCTTTGGAAATCTGTCCCATCGCTCCATCGGATTGAATCGTGACCCCGTTCGAACATGTTGCGCCCTGTCCGTCAGGGGTAATCGCGTGCCATGTATAGAGCTGTTTTTGCGCTAATTGATTTGCGATGCGCAGGGGTTCGATGGCCGATGAAAATGCCAACATCGTGAGTTTTGGAAGGAGCAAAAAGTAAAATTCGCGCGCAGGTCCATTTGCCGTTATCTGCAGCGAAGCCGCACCTTTGGGAATATAGCGATCTGATGGCACGTCATTTAATCCTTGGTCGCATCATAAATTGTAAAATGTAGATTTGGAAACAATTCCTGACCCTTTTCGATCATAAGATAAAGTTTTTTCGTAACGATCTTAGGTTGTTAAGGGGAAATTAGCAATTTTTCAAAAATCTATGCCCGCCCCCCCATTGCAGCCGCCGAGTGGGAGAACTAGTCTATTTAGAAAGTGAAACACAGATTTTCGAGTAGGAAAGCTTAGAATGAAAGATCCCGTAGACTTTTACATGAATTCGCTAGTCCCGATGGTTGTTGAACAAACAAGCCGCGGTGAACGTGCGTATGACATCTTTTCTCGTCTTCTAAAGGAGCGGATCATTTTTTTGAACGGTCCTGTTCATGATGGCATGTCCAGCCTGATTGTGGCGCAGTTGCTGCACCTTGAGGCGGAAAACCCATCCAAAGAGATTTCGATGTATATCAACAGCCCAGGCGGCGTTGTGACATCGGGTTTGTCGATCTATGACACAATGCAATACATCCGCCCAAAGGTGTCGACATTGGTGATCGGGCAGGCCGCGTCTATGGGATCCTTGTTGTTGACTGCGGGCGAAGCGGGCATGCGCTTTTCGCTGCCAAACAGCCGCATCATGGTGCACCAGCCCTCAGGCGGATATCAGGGTCAGGCAACGGATATCATGATCCATGCAGAAGAAACGCTAAAACTAAAGCGTCGCTTGAATGAAATCTATGTTCAGCACACAGGCCAAGACCTTGAAACAGTCGAGGCGGCGCTGGAGCGCGATAACTTTATGACAGCAGAAGACGCCAAAAATTGGGGTCTGATCGACGAAATCGTTGAAAAGCGCGCAGACGCAACTGACGAATAAGAATACTGCGCATTCCCATCCCGAAATGGGGGTGCGCATTTTTGCCATTGTGGCTGGGTCAGCTCTGTCCTAAGCTGTGATGTAAATTTAAAGCAAAGTGTGACGTTCAACTAAGAACGGACGTAAAGGACAAGGTATGGCGACCAATTCAGGCGAAAGCAAAAACACACTGTACTGTAGCTTTTGTGGCAAAAGCCAGCATGAGGTGCGAAAGCTGATCGCTGGGCCAACGGTCTTCATCTGTGATGAATGCGTCGAACTTTGCATGGATATTATCCGCGAAGAAAACAAAACGACGGGCATGAAGGCACGTGAAGGTGTGCCAACACCGCGCGAGATTTGCGATGTTTTGGATGACTATGTGATCGGCCAAGCAACGGCCAAGCGCGTTTTGTCGGTTGCGGTGCATAACCATTACAAACGTCTGAACCATGCCGATAAGGGCGGGGATATCGAACTTTCGAAATCTAATATCCTGCTGATTGGTCCGACAGGGTGTGGTAAAACCCTATTGGCGCAAACATTGGCGCGTATTCTGGACGTGCCCTTCACAATGGCGGATGCCACCACATTGACCGAAGCGGGATATGTGGGGGAAGATGTTGAAAACATCATTCTTAAACTGCTTCAGGCATCAGAATATAATGTTGAACGCGCACAACGCGGCATCGTTTACATTGACGAAGTTGATAAAATTACGCGCAAATCCGAAAATCCATCTATCACCCGCGATGTTTCAGGCGAAGGTGTGCAACAGGCCCTGTTGAAATTGATGGAAGGCACGGTTGCCTCGGTTCCTCCTCAAGGTGGACGTAAGCATCCCCAGCAAGAATTCCTGCAAGTTGATACAACAAACATCCTGTTCATCTGCGGTGGTGCCTTTGCGGGATTGGACAAAATCATCGCGCAGCGTGGCAAAGGCAGCGCAATTGGGTTTGGCGCAGATGTACGTGATAATGATAGCCGCGGCGTTGGCGAAATGTTCAAAGAGCTAGAGCCAGAAGACTTGTTGAAATTCGGTTTGATCCCAGAATTTGTCGGCCGTTTGCCTGTTCTTGCAACGCTTGAGGATTTGGATCAGGACGCGTTGGTGATTATCCTGACACAGCCTAAAAATGCCCTTGTGAAACAGTATCAGCGTTTGTTCGATCTTGAGGACACGCAATTGACCTTCACCGATGAGGCCCTGCAAGCAATCGCAAAACGCGCCATTGAACGTAAAACCGGTGCGCGTGGCCTACGCTCCATCCTAGAAGAAATTTTGCTGGATACGATGTTTGATCTTCCCGGCATGGAAAATGTCGATGAAATCGTCGTAAATGAAGAAGCGGTCACAACCAAAGCGGGACCGTTGGTGATTTACGGTGATGCACAGCGTGAGCCTGCCAGCGCAGGATAATTGATTGGCGCCCACTAGACCTGCGATGGGTTCTGGTGCATAAGGCGCACACGGTTTTTGACGGAGAGTCACATGGGTATCTTGAACACAGTTCTTCGGGCGGTCACATGGTGGAACGGCCAAACGCTGAATACGCAGTTTTATACATGGCGTAAGGGCGTGAAAGTGGGCGAAGATGATCAAGGAAACGCATATTACACCTGCCGTCAGGGCAAACGCCGCTGGGTCATCTTTAATGGTGAATCAGAGGCAAGCCGCGTAAGCGCGGATTGGCACGGTTGGTTGCACCACACATTTAAAGAGCCCCCAACAGAGCGTCCATTGGCGCATAAAGAGTGGGAAAAATCGCATCAGGAAAACCTGACAGGAACCGCATTGGCCTATGCGCCCGCAGGATCATTGCGTCAGGCAAAAACAGCAGATCGCCAAGATTATGAGGCGTGGCAACCGGAATAATCTAATGAGTGAGAATAAAACCGAAGTAACAATAGGCGCATTGGTTTTGGCCGTCGCTGTCGGCTTTGTTCTTTATGTTGGTCAAACCACGGGCATTTCCGCATCAACTGGTGGCTATCAGATTAGTGCCGCCTTCCGTTCCGCCGAGGGTATTTCTACGGGTACTGATGTGCGCCTAGCAGGTGTTAAAATCGGCACTGTAACGGATATGGCGTTAAATCCAGAAACCTATCGCGCCGAGGTCAAATTTGCGATCGAAGAGGGCATTGAGATCCCTGACGACAGCACCTTTGCCATCGAATCCGAAGGATTGCTGGGCGGTCAATATGTCGAGGTGGTTCCAGGTGGATCCTTTGATTATTTGGTGGACGGGGATGAGGCTTTGGACACGCAGGGCGCGGTTAGCTTAACCTCACTTCTCATGAAATTTGTAGCAACCGGATCGTCAAATTGATGCGCGGACTTTTGGCGGCGGCTTTGGTCTGTGTTGCCCAAATCGCAGGCGCACAAGAGGAGACAGCGCTGGCCGATGGTGCATTGCTGCGCGGTTTGGATAAGGTAAGCGGTGCGGTTCATGATATTGCGTTGCGGTCTGGAAAATCCATTGAAATTGGGAACCTGCATGTTGCGCTTGGTGAATGTCGCTATCCTGTTGCAAACCCCGTGGGGGATGCATTTGCGCACCTCAATATTCAGAATGTCGATACCAATGATACGGTGTTTAAGGGGTGGATGATTGCATCGTCCCCTGCGCTTAACCCATTAGAACACGCGCGTTATGATGTTTGGGTGTTGCGTTGCGCGATGGCAGAAACATCGGGCGAATAATCAGGGTTGCGAAAATCCGCGTCATTCCCGATGACAGCATACAAGCGATCCAAATAGGTTTTTTGCGGAATTTCCTCAGCGCCAAGGGTTTTCAAATGGGGCGTTATAAATTGGGTATCAAACAAGCCAAACCCCGTGTTGCGCAGCCGATGCACCAGATAGGCCAACGCAATCTTGGACCCGTCCTTTTGATGGGAAAACATGCTTTCCCCGAAAAATGCACCGCCCAGCGTTACGCCGTAAACTCCCCCAATCAGATTGCCGTCGCGCCAAACCTCTAGGCTTTGGGCATCACCTGATGCAAAGAGCGTGCGATACATGTGGAAAATGGGTTCATTGATCCATGTTTCAGAGCGATCAGCACAGGCAATAACCACCTCTTCGAATGCGGTATTGACCCGAATGTCATACTCACATTTAAGTAATCTGCGGGAAAGTGAACGGGAAACATGAAACCCATCTAACGGGATAACCCCGCGCATCCGCGGCTCGATCCAATCAATGTCGGCCGAGTGGCGCGAACGGGCCATGGGAAATATGCCCAACGAATAGGCCCGCAAAATCGTATCACGGGACCATTCATTTAACATCGTGCATCCTCGGCATTACGCCCCGTAGGTTTCTTCCAGCCACTTTTCCAGCCAGTGGATGTTGTAGTCGCCTGAATGGATGTCATCCTCGGCCAGCAGTTGGTTGAATAGCGGCACAGTGGTGTCAACACCGTCCACAATCAACTCGCTTAGCGCGCGTTCCAGGCGGGCCAATGCCTCGGTGCGATCGCGTCCATGCACAATCAACTTACCGATCAGACTGTCGTAGTAGGGGGGAATGGAATACCCATTATAAAGCGCACTATCCATGCGCACGCCCAATCCACCAGGGGCGTGATAGGCCGTCACCTTACCAGGGCATGGCGCAAAATTTGGCAAACGTTCTGCGTTGATGCGCACTTCAATTGCATGGCCATTGATTTCCAGATCGTCCTGTTCAAACGATAGGGGTAGACCACTGGCAACCCTGATTTGTTCGCGCACCAAATCCACGCCAAAAATCCCCTCGGTCACGGGATGTTCCACCTGCAGGCGCGTGTTCATTTCGATGAAATAAAATTCGCCTTTTTCGTACAGAAATTCGATGGTGCCTGCGCCGATGTAATTGATCTTGGCAACGGCGTCGGCACAGATTTTACCAATACGCGCGCGTTCTTCTTCGGTGATACAGGGGCCTGGTGCCTCTTCGAACACCTTTTGGTGACGGCGTTGCAATGAACAATCGCGTTCGCCCAAATGCACCGCTTTGCCTTTGCCATCGCCGAAAACTTGGATTTCAATATGGCGCGGTGTGGTCAGGTATTTTTCGATATAGACCTCATCGTTGCCAAAGGCTGCTTTGCCCTCGGCGCGCGCTGTCATAAATGCCTGTTCCATTTCGTCTGCAGATTTTGCAACCTTCATGCCGCGTCCACCACCGCCAGCGGTGGCCTTGATGATCACGGGATAGCCGATTTCATCACCAATGCGTTTTGCATCCTCTAGCGTTGGAACACCACCATCGGACCCAGGAACACAGGGAACGCCAAGGTCTTTCATCGTATCCTTTGCCGTGATCTTGTCGCCCATCACGCGAATATGTTCAGCAGTTGGACCAATAAACGTGATGTCGTGATCTTCGACAATCTGCACGAAACGCGCATTTTCGGACAGGAAGCCATAGCCTGGGTGAATGGCCTGTGCGCCCGTGATTTCGCAGGCTGAAATGATTGCAGGAATACATAGATAACTATCGGTACCTGCTGCGGGCCCGATGCATACGGATTCATCTGCCATGCGCACATGCATTGCATCCGCATCCGCAGTTGAATGTACCGCAACCGATTTGATGCCCATTTCGCGGCACGCGCGAATAACGCGCAGTGCGATTTCACCTCGGTTGGCAATCAGAATTTTATCAAACATTTCTGTGCCTTATTCGATAATGACCAAAGGAGTTCCAAACTCAACAGCGGCGCCATCTTCGACCAAGATGCGCTTGATGGTGCCTGATTTTGGCGCTGGAATATGGTTCATTGTTTTCATCGCTTCGACGATCAACAGGGTATCACCCTCTGAAATACTTGCTCCAACGGAAATGAACGCAGGTGCGCCTGGTTCGGCTTGCATGTAAACGGTACCGACCATGGGCGAGGGGACCGCACCTGGATGGGATGCGGGATCATCACTTGGCGCTGCTGGGGCCGCTGCTGCGGTGGGCGCTGCAGCTTGCGCTGGCGCAGGTGCGGCCGCGACGGGTGCTGCTGCCATTACAGGGGCGGCGACGACACCACCGCGCGCGACACGCACGTTAAGGCTGTCATCCTCTCCGTATTCACGGCTCACTTCAAGCTCGTTTAAGTCGTTTTCACGCAAAAGCTCTGCCAATGCTTTAATGAATTCTACGTCCTGATCGCGATTGTTTTTTGTCATTTTATCCCTCAAGCGCCTATTTGGGTGCGTAATGCGTGCCCGTATCTGTTCGATTTGACTCTCTATACGCCAGAAAAACCGCCCTGAAAAGAGAGTTCGCTTGCCTGTTACAAAGTGATGAATTTTGTGAATTCAACCAGCGGGATCGCAAAATTTCCAGAATGACATTTGGCAGCGATTGCTTTTTCTGATCTCAGGGATAGTGTTTCGTATGTTGACTGCAGGAGAGCGATGATGAATTTGGCCAGTTGGCTTATGCGTACGGCGCAGGTTTCAGGGGACCAACCCGCACTGTTTCATGGCACAGATCAGATTGCGAATTATGCCGCATTGGCAGACATGGTGCAAAGCTGTGCAGCCTGGTTGCAGGATCACGGTGTTTCCCCTGGGGATCACATTGGTATTTTTATGAAAAACACACCTGAATATCTGGTGGTTTTTTATGGGATCTGGGCCGCTGGTGCGGTTGCCGTTCCGATCAATGGCAAATTACACCCCAAAGAGGCAGACTGGATTTTGGGAAATGCAGAGGCCAAATTTGTGTTCTGCTGCGATGCTTTGGGTGCGGCACTTTCTGAAATTGAGTGTTGCGTTCCTGTTTTTGTAGCTGCGTTAGATGATTTCAAGGATGGACGCTCTTTTCAGCTTGTTGATCGACACAGCGATGATTTGGCGTGGTTGTTTTACACATCTGGCACCACGGGACGGCCCAAGGGCGTGATGATTACCCATGGGATGATCCGCCAAATGGCACTGGGGTATTTTGCAGATGTTGATCAGGTAACTGCGCAGGATACGGCCCTTTACGCAGCACCGATGTCCCATGGCGCGGGGCTTTATAATATTATGCATATGCGGGTGGGCGCGCGTCATGTTGTTCCAAAATCAGGTGGATTTGAGGAAGGTGAAATTTTTGAATTGGCCCGTCACTTTGGCGATGTGCATATGTTTGCAGCCCCCACTATGGTCAAACGCATGACGCAGATCGCCAAAGAGCACGGGGAAACGGGCGCAGGCATCCGAACCATCGTTTACGCAGGTGGTCCTATGTATTTGGCCGATATTATCGAGGCGGTTGATCATTTCGGCCCAATATTCGTTCAGGTCTATGGTCAGGGGGAATGCCCTATGGGTATTACAGCACTTTCGCGTGATGAGGTGTGTGATCGCACCCATCCCAATTGGAAAGAGCGGTTAAAGTCAGTTGGCCGTGCCCAATCCACGGTTGAGGTGCAAATCGGGGACGAAAACGGAAATATTCTGCCCGTTGGTGAAATCGGCGAAATCATGGTGCGTGGTGATTTGGTCATGCCAGGATATTGGAAAAACCCAGAAGCCAGCGAAAAAACACTGCGCAATGGATGGTTGCAAACGGGGGATATGGGGGCGATGGATCAGGATGGATATGTCACCATGCATGATCGATCCAAGGATATGATCATTTCGGGTGGCACAAACATCTATCCCCGCGAAGTTGAAGAAGTGTTGATGACCCACCCCGATGTCATTGAGGCGTCTGTGGTCGGCCGTCCGAATGCGGAGTGGGGTGAGGATGTGGTTGCCTTTGTCGTTGGAGATGTTTCAATAGATGCTTTGGATGATCTTTGTTTATCGCAGATTGCGCGTTTCAAACGACCCAAGGATTATGTTTTTCTCAATCAGTTGCCAAAAAATAACTATGGCAAAGTCTTGAAAACAGTCTTGCGCGAAAGCTTTAAATAAAAAGGGCCGATCCATGGATCGGCCCTTTTTATTCTTACTAAGTTTGCTTAGTCTTTGTGGTTCAGGCGGTTTGCGATCAGATCGTCAACCACCGCAGGTTCGGCCAATGTGGATGTGTCACCCAATGCACCAAAATCGTTCTCTGCAATTTTGCGCAGGATACGGCGCATGATTTTACCAGAACGTGTTTTTGGCAGGCCAGGGGCCCATTGGATCAAATCAGGTGATGCGATTGGGCCGATTTCCTTGCGCACCCAGTTGCGTAGCTCTAGGCGCAATTCATCGCTTGGCTCTTCGCCCGACATCAATGTGACATAGCAGTAGATGCCTTGGCCCTTGATGTCGTGTGGATAGCCCACAACAGCCGCCTCCGACACTTTTTCATGTGCAACAAGCGCGCTTTCAACTTCTGCGGTGCCCATGCGGTGACCTGATACGTTGATCACGTCATCAACACGACCTGTGATCCAATAATACCCATCCGCGTCACGCCGGCATCCGTCGCCCGAGAAATAGTATCCTTTGTAATCTGCAAAGTAGGTTTTGATAAAACGGTCGTGATCGCCGTAAACTGTGCGCATTTGGCCAGGCCAACTATCCTTCATGCACAACACGCCTTCGCCAGCGGTTTCGGTGATTTCTGCGCCAGATTCTGGATCCAGCAAAACAGGCTGAACACCAAAGAAGGGTGTCGTTGCGGACCCAGGTTTGGTTGCTGTTGCACCTGGAAGGGGTGTCAATAGGTGACCGCCCGTTTCAGTTTGCCACCATGTGTCCACGATGGGGCAGTTTCCTTTGCCGACCACATCGTTATACCAATTCCATGCCTCTGGGTTTATGGGCTCACCCACTGTTCCCAAAACCTTCAAGGATGATAGATCGCATTTTTCAACAAATTCGTTGCCCTGACCCATCAATGCGCGAATCGCTGTTGGGGCAGTGTAGAATTGGTTTACACTATGCTTTTCACAAACTTTCCAGAAACGCGATGCATCTGGGTACGTGGGAACGCCTTCAAACATCAGTGTTGTTGCGCCGTTGGCAAGTGGTCCGTAAACGATATAGCTATGTCCAGTGACCCAGCCCACATCGGCTGTACACCAATATATATCACCTTCGTGATAATCAAAAACGTATTCATGCGTCATCGACGCCCAAACAAGGTAACCACCTGTTGTGTGAACGACACCCTTTGGGGCACCTGTTGAACCAGATGTGTATAGGATGAATAGCGGGTCCTCCGCATTCATGGCTTCGGGTTCGCAGTCTGCTGACGCCTCTGCCATTGCGGCCGTGTATGAATGGTCGCGGCCATCTTTCATCGCAACAGCGCCAGACGTGCGCTCAACCACAAGCGTTTGAACATCGCCGCAAATGTCCAATGCTTTGTCAACATTTGCCTTAAGCGGAGTGTTGCGACCACCACGCGGTGCTTCGTCTGCTGTGACGATCAGGGATGCTTTACATCCTTCGACACGCGCAGCCAAAGCCTCCGGGGAGAAACCGGCAAAAACGATTGAATGAACCGCGCCGATACGCGCACAGGCCAACATTGCATAGGCGGCCTCCGGGATCATCGGAAGATAAAGAACCACGCGGTCCCCTTTGCCTACGCCCATGTTTTTATAAACGTTTGCAAGTTTTGACACCTGTACGTGCAATTCATTATATGTGACGTGCTTTGACTCATCTGGGTTGTCGCCTTCCCAAATGATGGCGGTCTGCTCACCGCGTGTTGCCAGATGACGGTCAATACAGTTGGCAGCAACGTTTAGCTCGCCGTCTTCAAACCATTTGATCGAAACATCTGGGAAAGAGTAGTTAACATTTTTAACTTTGGAAAATGGCGTCATCCAATCGATGCGCTTACCATGTTCGGCCCAAAAGGCCTCCGGGTTGTTTATAGACGCGGCATACATCGCATCATATTTGTCTTTATTGATATGTGCATTTGCAATGAAATCAGCACTTGGTGGGTAAATTTTATCTGACATGAGTTCCCCCTAAAGGTCGTGAATGTATCTGTATATGGAGGGTTTCCCAAGGTCGGCCTATCCGATCTTGGGAAAATGGCTTAGATCGCCAAATATTCAGCACGTAGTTCTGCATTATCCAGTACTTCTTTGGCAGAGCCGTCAAAAACAACGGATCCTGTGTCCATGATCACAGAGCGATCGGCCAATTCCAGTGCGCGAACAGCGTTTTGTTCAACAATAATTGTTGTGATGCCTTGTGCCTTAATCGTTTGAAGCGTCTTTTCGATTTCATCAACGATAACAGGCGCCAAACCTTCGTAAGGTTCGTCCAATAGAAGAACCTTAATGTCACGGGCCAAGGCGCGAGCGATGGACAACATCTGTTGTTCACCACCAGACAATGTAACGCCTTCTTGCTTACGGCGTTCGCCCAAGCGTGGGAACAGGTCATATATGCGATCAATGCCCCAACCGATGGGTTCAACGATTTGCGCCAGCTGAAGGTTTTCTTCCACTGTTAGTCCAGCAATTATGCGACGATCCTCTGGAACGAGGGAGATACCAGTTACGGCTGCTTCGTGGCTGGACATTGTGTGCAGGTGTTTATGGTCAAGCCAGATTTCACCTTTCACCAATGCAGGGTCATCCAAACGCGCGATTGTACGCAGGGTTGATGTTTTGCCAGCACCGTTACGTCCCAATAGCGCAAGGATTTCACCCTCGTGTACGTTAAAGCTCACGCCTTGTACGATGTAGCTTTCGCCGTAGTAGGCGTGAATATCATGCACAGACAGAAATGCGGATGCATGTGATTCCATTGCTAGGTTTCCATTCATTTCTCTGTCTCCTTAAGCCGATTCGCCAAGATAGGCTTCTTTCACCTTAGGGTGGCCTTTGATTTTCTCAGGCACATCCTCGACCAAAGGCGTCCCTTGGGCCAAAACGGTGATGCGATCTGCCAAAGAGAACACAACGTGCATATCGTGTTCGATGATTGCGATTGTGATGTCGCGCTCTTCTTTGATTTCTTTCAACAGATCAATTGTGTTGTTTGTGTCGGCACGTGCCATACCCGCTGTTGGTTCATCCAGCAACAAAAGGCGCGGTTGCTGGCTAAGGCACATACCAATTTCAAGTCGGCGTTTGTCACCCCGAGATAGGGACGCGGCATGCATATGCCGTTTGTCAGCCATATTCATTTCCTCTAACTCGTTTTCCGCTTGTTCAACTACGTCCTTGTGCGACATGAAGTCTGAAATTGCATCCAATGCAAAGGCACCGTCGCGCTTGGCAAAAATTGGGATCATCATATTTTCAAAAACAGTCAGATCGCCAAAGATTTCAGGTGTTTGGAACACGCGTGAAATTCCAAGTTGGTTAATTTCATACGGTGTGCGCCCCAAAACTGATTGGCTGTCAAACATAACGCTGCCTGTGTCTGGGATCAATTTACCGATCAAGCAGTTCAACAATGTTGATTTGCCTGCACCGTTTGGTCCAATGATCGCGTGGCAGGTGTTTTCTTCGACGTTCAAGGTCACATCACTTAGCGCCTGAAGACCGCCAAAGCGTTTGCCCACATCTTTAATATCAAGAATACCCATTGTTCATGTACTCCTTATTCTGCAGGCTTATGCTCAGCAGCATCGTTTTTGTTTTTTGAGAACCAGCGTGAGATACGCTGTCCCAACTCAACCAAGCCACCTGGCAAGAAGATGATGACACCCATGAACATTAGACCCAATGTCAGATGCCAGCCCTTACCGATGAACGGGTAGATGATTGTCACAACGAAATCCTCAAGCCCGTCTGGCAGAAATGAGAACCACTTATGTAGGAGGTTGCTGTTGATCTTTGAGAATATATTTTCAAAGTATTTAATCAAGCCGGCACCCAAAACTGGGCCGATCAATGTACCAACACCGCCAAGGATTGTCATCAAAACAACCTCACCAGATGCTGTCCACTGCATACGCTCAGCTCCGGCAAGTGGGTCCATCGCAACCATCAAACCACCTGCAAGACCCGCATACATGCCAGAGATCACAAAGCACGCAAGCATGTAGGGGCGTGTGTTCAAACCAGTGTAGTTCAAACGTTGTTGGTTAGATTTAATCGCACGCAACATCATTCCGAATGGCGAACGGAAAATCCGGATGGCGACGTAGAAAGAAATCAACATGATGATCCCTGCGACGTAGTAGCCAGCATTGAACGTCCACAGCCAACCCGCAACTTTAACCTGCAGGCTATCGCCCATTTCCAAACCAAAAAAATTCGGGGCAGGGATGTTGCCGCTTGCGTTTGCGCCATCAAGAATGCGTGGATCGTTCAATGCAGTCTGCAGACCGGTTTCGCCGCCCGTAATAGGTGTCAAAACAGATGCTGCCAATGCAAAGGACATCTGCGCAAAGGCAAGGGTCAAAATCGAAAAATAAATCCCTGAACGGCGAAGCGAGATATAACCGATCAAGATTGCGAATAGTCCGGCGACAACCGTTGAAATCAGGATTGCTGGGATCACGTTGATTGTCAGCAGTTTTAGCATCCAAACACCGGCATAAGAACCAGCACCCAGGAATGCCGCGTGACCAAATGATAGGTAACCCGTTAGGCCGAATAGGATGTTAAACCCGATTGCGAAGATGCCAAAAATTACGAAACGCTGCATCAAATCTGGGTAACCTGCGTTGAATTGTGCAAGTGCACTGTTTTCAGGGAACGGGTTTAGAAATATTGGTGCGAGAGCAACCAATACTGCGACAGTGATCAAAAGTGATGCGTCTTTTTTAGAAAGTCCAAACATGATTAATCCTCCATCACGCCTTTACGGCCCATCAATCCACGTGGACGCGTCAATAGAATAATGATCGCTGCCAAATAGATGACGACTTGGTTGATGCCAGGTAGAAACTCGATAACTTGGCGCATTGACGCAAAGCTTTCAAGAATACCCAAAACAAGGCCAGCAAGGATCGCACCAGGAAGCGAACCCATGCCGCCAACCACAACCACAACAAACGAAATCACAAGGAAATCCATGCCCATGTGATAGTTTGGTGGGTTGATTGGCGTGTACATTACCCCAGCCAAGCCCGCGACCGCAGCTGCAATGCCGAACATAACGGTAAATCGGCGGTCTATGTTGATGCCCAATAGACCAACGGTTTCGCGATCTGCCATACCTGCGCGAACCACCATACCGAAAGTTGTGAATTGCAAGAATGCAAATACAGCACCGATCAAGATCATCGCGAAGCAGAAGTAAACAATACGCCAATAAGGATAGATGATTGAGCCTGGATCCATTCCAATAAGAGCACCGAAGTCAAATGAACCGATAAACGCTTCAGGCGCAGGGGTTGGGATCTGGTTTGCACCATAATAATATTTCACGATTTCCTGCAAAACGATCGCAAGACCGAATGTCACAAGGATCTGATCGGCATGTGGACGTTTGTAGAAATGTTTGATCAGGCCGCGTTCCATGATCACACCAATTGCGATCATGACAGGAATTGCGAACAGGATGGAAATTGGAACTGACCAATCGATGATCGCTTGACCTGTGGTTTCGCCAAACCAGTCATTCACATATGGAATATCAACTTTCAGAGGATTCCCAAGGAAGTCTTTCTTGGTCTCATCAATGACCGTGTGAGAGATCGTCAAGATACGACTTAATGTTACTGCACAGAACGCGCCAAGCATAAAGAGTGCACCGTGTGCAAAGTTAACGACACCCAGTGTGCCGAATATCAGCGTTAGACCCAGGGCGATCAGCGCATAGGCACTGCCCTTGTCTAACCCGTTCAGGATTTGAAGAATGATTTGGTCCATTTGGCCCCCTAGACCCCACCATGAGGTCGAGATGTACAAAAAGCTTATGAAAGCTGCGTCGATTTAGTTGTGAGTGAGAGAGTTGGCCCCGCAAATATTACGGGGCCTAGTCGTATTATGCACCTGGGTTACATGTACCCAATTCGCCACCAAAGATCGCTGGATCGTATGTAAGCGCTTCACGTGGTGTAATGTCCACAGTTTCAAGAAGGTCGAACTGTGAGTCTGGGTTTTCTTTACCGCGCACAACCAATGCGTCTTTGAAACACTGATGGTCAGAGCCACGGTAAAGTGTTGGGCCGTTACCCAATCCGTCGAATTCGAAGTCTGCAAGAGCTTCTTGAACGCCACACGGGTTGAATGTGCCCGCACGTTGGCAGGCGTCAGCATATAGAAGTGTCTGACAGTATGTTGTGTGCGCCGCCTGTGAAGGAGGGAAGCCATACTTCGCACCGAACGATTGAACAAATGCATTTGTACCAACATAACGTGCGCCAGCTACGTTCTCTAGTGACCAGTGCCAGTTTGTTGTGCCGTAGATGCCCGCAACGTTTTTACCAGCACCCTGTGCCATCAAACGTGAGTATAGTGGAACAACAACTTGGAACTGCTTGCCGTTTGCTTCAGCAGCGCGTAGGCCGAACTGAACAGCAGATGTCAAAGAGTTCACCATGTTTCCGCCGTAATGGTTAAGAACCAAAACGTCAGCACCAGAGTTAAGAACAGGCGCGATGAATGATGAGAAGTCTGTGGTTGCAAGTGGTGTCTTCACCGCAGCAACTGTTTCCCAGCCCATTGCTTCTGTTGATGTACGAACTGCTTCTTCTGTGGTGTAACCCCAGTTGTAGTCCGCTGTTAGGTGATACGCTTTGCGGTCCTTACCGTATTCGTTCGCCAAGATTGGCGCAAGCGCCGCACCAGTCATGTAAGAGTTAAAGAAGTGACGGAAACCGTTTGCCTTCTTGTCTTTACCTGTTGTGTCGTTTGAGTGTGTCAAACCTGCCATGAACACAACGCCAGCTTCTTGACATAGTGCCTGAACAGCAACAGCAACACCTGATGAGGAACCACCAGTGATCATGATCGCGCCGTCTTTTTCGATCATAGAACGCGCAGATGCGCGCGCCGCGTCGGGTTTTGTCTGAGTGTCACCTGTGACGTACTCGACTTTCTTACCCAAAATACCGTTACCTTGTAGGGCTTTTGAGCTGAAAGTGTTCATCATGCCGCCGTCGCCTTCACCGTTTAGGTGCTCAACAGCAAGCATGTACGCGCGAAGTTCGTCAGCACCTTCGTCTGCGTATGGGCCAGTTTGTGGAACGTTGAAGCCAAGTGTAACACTTGAGCCTGTTGGTTCATTTACGTACGCAGCTGCTGAAGACGCAGTGAAGATTGTAGGTAGAGCAACGCCCGCACCTGCAACAGCACCTGATTTCAATACGCTACGACGCGTTAGAGTTGTTTTGGACATAAAATCCTCCCATTTGAGTAATTCGGATCAGCTCCTCCTGCTGATCGCGAAGCACAGATGTGCTGCACTGGTTTTCGTCAATTCATGAAAATTTCGCAATAAGCACCGCTATCAAAAGAAAATTTTTGTAAAGAAATAAACAGTATTCTTGCGTAAGTTGTAAAATAATTTACACTGCGCCGCGGAAAGTGACGGTAATCTATGGAAAAAATTGATTAGTGGTGTTGATCAGATAGGCGCGCGCATCCGCGAAAAGCGAATTCAATTGCGTATTCGTCAATCTAAACTTGCGCAAATTGTTGGAATTTCGCCCTCATATCTAAATTTGATCGAACATGATCGGCGCAGAATCGGCGGTAAATTGCTGACAGATTTGGCCGATGCACTGTCGCTGGATGTTGACCTGCTGAGTGAAGACGGAAAATCCTCAAAAGTCGCCCGCCTAGAAGAAGCTGCGCATTATCACAAAGTGGAAATGCAGACGGAGTCCGCGCGCGAATTGGCAACACGATTTCCTGCGTGGAGTAGTTTTCTTATTGATTTGGATCGCAATGTTCGCAGACTTGAGGCAAAAATTGACGCGCTTAGTGACCGTTTATCGCATGATCCTCAGCTTGCGACATCTTTGCATGAGGTTATCACGACCGTGACAGCCATCCGCGCGACCTCATCAATCCTATCAGGCGGTGATGACATTGATCCAATGTGGCAAATGCGATTCCAGCGCAACATCAGTGAGGACAGCCTGCGGCTCGCCGAAGAAGCGCAAGCGTTGGTCGATTACTTGGATGCCGACGAAACAGAGGTACGTACAGGAACGCCTTATGAGGAGGTTGAGGCATTCTTGCGCGAAAACGATTACCATTTTGAAATGATGGAAAAAGAGACACCTGATATCGACGATATTCTGAATAATTCAGCAATTCGATCAACGGCGGGACGTTTGTTGGCGCGCAACGCTTTAGAAACCTATCAGGCAGATGCGACAGCACTCCCCGTGTCGTCCCTCAGTGGCGATCTACCGATCCAAGTCGGTCTCTTGCAGCTTGCGCAGAAACACAGTTGTTCAATTCCGCAATTGATGCGTCGCTTGGCCTGTTTGCCAACAAACATTGTTGGTAGGGAATTTGGGATGGTTAGTATGGACGTGACGGGCAGTATTTTGTTTCGAAAGCAAATCGACGGATTTCACATGCCGCGGTTTGGTTCGGCCTGCGCCAATTGGCCAATATTCCAAGCGCTACAAATGCCAATGCGCCTTTTAGAAGATGTTGTGATACATACTGGACGCGAGGGCGGGACGTTTCACACCTATAGCTATTGTGAAGCCATTCAGGACAATATCGGACGCCCCCCACGGTTGGTGGCGCATATGCTGTTTTACCCCCATACCCAAGAGGCGGCGCAGGCAACGCGTGTTGGTGCCACCTGCCGCGTCTGTGCAATTGCGGCCTGTCCAAGTCGTCGAGAACCTTCGATCCTTGGTGAAGAGCTTTGACATCTAGTCAATTTATGGTTTTATGCTCCATAAACTCGGCGCAGACCGAATAGGGAGGGGTAAGATGGCCAAGACCGTCTTGCTAATAGAAGACGAAGTAAACATCATTGAAGCACTCAGCTTCATCCTTTCCCGTGACGGATGGGATGTGGTGACGCATTCGAACGGACACGATGCAAACGAAGTTATCACACGGCGCGAACCTGATTTGGTCGTGCTGGATGTGATGTTGCCCGGCAAAAGTGGGTTTGACATATTGCGTGAGCTGCGGCGCGATCCGCGGCACCAAAATCGCCCTGTACTCATGCTTACGGCACGCGGTCAAAGCAAGGACCGCGATATGGCAGAGCAATTGGGTGTGTCTAAATTCATGACCAAACCGTTTTCCAACTCTGAAGTGCGCAACGCAGTGAACGAGTTATTAAGCGGATGAAACCAGTTAAAGAACCAAAACTCTTTGTAGAACCGCGCAATTATCGCACGCGCCGCATGGTTGATGGTCTGCGGGTTTTGCCGATGGCTGGGATATTCTTGATCGCGATGCCTCTTTTTTGGGGGGGATCGCAAGATTCTGTAAAGTCATCTGCGGTTATGCTGTTTCTATTTGGGGTTTGGATCGGCCTTATCTTTCTTAATTATCTTATCACGCGCCGAATTAGCAAAGAGCGCGCTTGGTTGGACCCCATTAATTCAGAAACATCGGTGGATTAAATGCTTAACGTGTTGATCGGCGTTTGTTTGGCTTATGTGATCGCGCTATTTGTTGTTGCTTTTTGGGCAGAACGCGCATCGATGAGAGGTCGGGCAAATTGGTTGCGCTCTCCGATGATTTACACACTGTCACTGTCGATTTATTGTACTGGTTGGACGTTTTATGGCGCAGTTGGATATGCGGCGCGATCTGGTTTGGAGTTCGTAACAATTTACCTGGGACCCAGCCTTGTTATGCTGGGATGGTGGTGGATTTTACGAAAACTGGTGCGCATTGGGCGCGCGCAACGTATTACATCGATCGCCGATTTGATCTCTTCTCGTTTTGGAAAATCAAACGGATTGGGTGTGCTTGTAACGATCTTGGCGATTGTTGGTACGACGCCTTACATTGCATTGCAGTTGCAGTCTGTGACACTTTCACTTGGGGCGTTTGAGAATTCAGACACGTTGTCAGATAATACCGCTGCATTATGGGTTGGTGCAGGGCTTGCTCTCTTTTCAATCGTCTTTGGTACGCGAAATCTTGATGTCAATGAACGCCATCACGGTGTGGTCATGGCAATCGCCGTTGAAGCGGTGGTCAAATTATGTGCCTTGGTCGCAGTGGGTGTGTTTGTCGTTTGGGGCGTGTTGGGCGGAATTGGTCCCGTCCTAAGTGAAATTGACGCGTCAAAGGTTG